>Ga0070765_100000032_pt1 | contig 113279 bp, 108 predicted proteins | sample HubBroMetageWFT5_FD_71516 | JGI IMG/M metagenome (GOLD analysis project Ga0070765, IMG submission 71516) | Warmed and freeze-thawed soil microbial communities from the Hubbard Brook experimental Forest, New Hampshire - Hubbard Brook CCASE Soil... | ecosystem: Environmental > Terrestrial >...
CTCATGTACCTCATGCGCGCGACTGTGACCAATCAGCCGAAGCCGATGGGACATCTCAACCGAAGGTGTGCGACACATCAGCCGAAGCCCTTCAGCGACGCATCACCCGAACTTTCACAGCGTTGTCATGCCCGCTCAGGGATTCGAACCCTGGACCTTGGGATTAAGAGTCCCCTGCTCTACCAACTGAGCTAAACGGGCGCGGCCCCGATTCTAACCGGGGGTCACGGCCCCCCCGGATGGGCCTGCACCGCCGCCGACCCGTCCTGCGCGGCGCTCGCCGCCGAGCCACACCATCGATCGATACTGCTGGGAGAGCCGCATCCGGAGCGGCGGAGGCGATGGGACGATGGCACCCGACATCGGCGACGTCGTCCGGTCGTCGATCGCGCGACGCAGATCCTCGGCCCCATGTCCGGGGAACACCGTCAGCACCCGCCCCAGGTCGTGCTTGCCGAAGTGGCTGTCACCGGCGCCGAGCGCCGCCCCAAGGCGGTCCCGGTGCTCGGCGTAGAACGTGTCGAGCAGCCTCCACGTCCTCGGGAGCACCGGCGCGGTGTGGCGGAGTTCGATGCCGTCCACTCGCCGGGTCTCGAGCAGATGCCGTGCCCTTCCCGGCGTCATCGACGCGAACCAGGTCGGCATGAACGGGTGAGCGATGATGGCCAGACCGCCGGCGTCGTGGATCGCGTCAACCGTGTCCTCAACCGACATGTGCATCCGTATCTGCCGCTCCAGAAACAGCCCGACGATGTGGATGCCAGGTGGGAAGGCCGCGGTGACCTCCTCGCCTCGGACCACTTCGACGCCGAGAGCGGCGCCGGCCTCGACGGCAGGACCGAGTTCTGAGATCGTGTCGTGGTCGGTGACGCAGAGCACGTTCACGCCGATCGCGGCCGCGGCGCGGACCAGCTCGGCGGCGCTGACCATGCCGTCGCTCGCGAGCGTGTGCGAGTGAATCTCCGCAGTCCCGAGCCCATCCGCGACGCGCGCGAGAGCAGCAGATCTCTGACTCATCGATCCAGTGTAGTGGGCTGCTGAGAAGCCGCTGAGAAGCCGAATTCGCGATCATCTCGTGGCGGAGTTGTCGCGAGTCGACTCATATACTCGAGGCAATGAGTGGGCCGACCCGCCTCCTCGTCGTCGACGACGAGCAGAGCATCACCGACTTCATCGCGCTCGGCTTGCGCCATGAGGGGTTCGACGTCCGCACCGCTCCAGACGGTCACGTCGCGCTCCGCATCGTCGACGAGTTCAAGCCGCACCTGGTCGTGCTCGACCTGATGATGCCGCGCGTCGACGGCTGGGAGCTCTGCCGCACCCTGTCGGGCGACCGCACCCGCGGGATCATCATTCTCAGCGCGCGGGACGAGACCGGCGATCGGATCCAGGGGCTCGAGCTCGGCGCCGACGACTACCTGGTCAAACCGTTTGACTTCGCGGAGTTGCTTGCCCGGATCCGCGCGGTGCTGCGCCGCCGCAACCCCGATCTCGCCCGGGTCATCCACGCCGGTGACCTGAGCATCGACACCGCGACTCGCGAGGTGCGCGCGGGAAATCGCACAGTGGATCTCTCGGTGCGCGAATACGATCTGCTCCTCTACCTCGCGAGCAACGTCGACCAGGTCCTGCCGCGCCAGCGCATTCTCGACGAGGTGTGGGGCCACAACTTCTTCGGCGACGAGAACAACATCGAGGTGTACATCCGCTACCTGCGCACCAAGCTCGGCGACACGGCGCACGAGCGCATTCAGACCGTGCGCGGCGTCGGCTACCGGCTCCGCAGCACCGTGGCCGGGAACGACGCCGCGGCGCGGTAGGACGTGCGTCGCATCGGACACGCGCTCGCGTCGCTGCGCTGGCGGCTGACTCTCACGTTCATCGCGCTCCTGCTTCCGTTGCTCATGCTGCTCGCCGGCTACCAGTACGCCACGTTGCGAGCGAGTCTCATCAGCAATCGCGTCGGTGAGTTGCAGGCTGCGTTCACGTCGGCAAAGCGGCTGCTCGCCACCAAGGAGAAGGCGCTGGGCGCAACCACGACGGCGAGCCTCCGTCTGTGCAACACGCATCCAGCACTGTTCGGCGCGGCGATGGCGAGCGTCGTGTCGACCGTCTCCGGCCAGACCGTGCAGGTTGTCGTCTTCAACAACGGTCTCACCGAGGAGGCGGTGGCACCCTCCGGCGCCACCCCACCAACGCTTGACTCGGCGCAGCTGCAAGGGGTGATCACCAAGGGCACCCGATCCGGCGCGCAGCAGATCAGCACGAGCACCGGCGACCAACTCGTGGTGGGGTTTCCGGCCGTGCCCGGGTCGGGTGCGTGTGGCGTCGTGCAGATGTCCACGAGCATGGCGCCGATCACGAACGTGCTGAATGACGACATCCTGCTGATCACCGCCGGCAGCCTGGTGACCCTGCTGCTGGCGCTCGTCCTCGGCGTGCTGCTCACGGGACGAACGCTCCGACCCATGCGCCGGCTCACGGCCACCGCCGAGCAGCTCGCCGCCGGCGACCTCACGGCGCGTAGCCGTTTGACTCCGAGCGGCGACGAGGTCGGCCAGCTCGCGAGCAGTTTCGACCACATGGCCGATCGCATCCAGGAAGCCTTTGCGGCGCAGCAGGATTCCGAGGCGCAGGTCCGTCGTTTCATCGCCGACGCGTCGCACGAGTTGCGCACACCACTGACCGCGCTCAAAGGCTACATCGACGTATTGCGCCGGGGAGCCGGCCGTGAACCCGCCGAGCTCGATGCCGCGCTCGAGTCGATGAGCAACGAGTCCGAGCGCATGCGCGTCCTCGTTCTCGACCTGCTCACGCTGGCGCGCCTCGACGCGGAGCGCGAGTCGCACCCCGAGGATTTCGACCTCAACGCCATGGTCGAGGGGCTGCTCCGAGAAGGCGTCCCGGGCATGCCGGCGGTGGTGGAACGCAACCTCGGACCGGCGCCGCTGCTCGCTCATGCGGACCGCGGGGCCGTGAGCACGATCGTCCGCAACCTGCTCGTCAACGCCTGCAAGTACGCACATGGCGCTGCGCAGCACTGGAGCACCTCGGTGGAGGGCGGCTGGGCGAAGCTCGAAGTTCGCGACGAAGGACCGGGCATTCCAGCGGTCGATCTCCCCCACGTCTTCGAACGGTTCTACCGGGGCGAGAAGACCAGGGCGCGCGAGGAGGGCGGGAGCGGGCTCGGTCTCAGCATCGTGCAGGGTTTCGCCCGTGCCCAGGGTGGCGACGTTGCCATCCGCAGCACCGAGGGTGCTGGAACCACAGTGCTGCTCTGGCTGCCGATCGCTCCGCCGCCGCCGCCCCCTACAAATTGAACGGCGACTGGAACGAGAGCCCGCTCAGGACGGTCAGCTGGCCGGTGGCCATCAGCAGGCCGAAGCAGAAGAGGATCACGCCGGCAAAGATGCTGATCAGCCGGAGATGGCGGTTGATGCTGCGCAGGACCCCCTGAAGCCGGTCCGCGAGCAGCGCCACGAGCAGGAACGGAATCGCCAGTCCCAGGCAGTACAGCACCATGAACGGGAGACCACCGAATTCGCGGTTCTGGGCGAGCGTGAGGATGGCGCCGAGTTGCGGCCCGAGGCACGGCAGCCATCCCGCCGCGAACGTCAGTCCAAGCAGCAGCCCACCGGCGGCGCCGCTCGAGACGCGGAGGTGGAACCGCCGCTCACGCTCCAGCCAGCCGAATCGGAGCACTCCCATCGTCTGGAGCGCGAGCACCATGATGATCGCCCCCGCAATCCGGTTGACGAGGTCGAGGTTGCGTTGAAAGACGGTGATGGCGAGCACGCCCTCGAGTAGGTAGTACTCGGCGATGAAGACGAGGCTGAAGCCCAGGACGAAGGCGACACCGGTGGTCATCGCGGAACTGCGGTTGGCCGCTGCCACCGATCCTCCGGAGGCGACCGCGAGCGCCGGCTGGCCGGCTCGGCCGCTCAGGTACGCGGCGTACGCGGGCATGAGCGGGAAGACGCACGGCGACAGGAAGGAGACCAGACCCGCAAGGAACGCAAGCGGAATCGACGGACCTGCGGTTACCCCGATCACCGCGCAAGCGTAGGTCGGGGAGCGCTAGGGGGGTCCTTCCACGTAGTAGCGCTGCCGCCACCGGATGTAGACGTACAACGCGAGGAGCACGAAGAAGACCTCGTAGACCAACGGTGTCGGCCAGTGGAACGCTGCCTGGGCGAAGCGCTGAATGCCGCTCACCGGCGGCGACGTCGGACCGTGGGCGATCGCATGGGGCACCGGCGTCGCCGTGGGCACGGGGGTGGGCACCGACGACGGAACCTTGGCTCCCGGCGCCTCGGCGACGAGCGGCGGAGGTGCGGGTGCCGTCGTGTCGGTCTCGACGTACACGTGGCTGCCGCCGGTCGGCGGGTTCAGCGCCACGATCACCTCCGGCGGTGTGGTGTTGGCGACGGCGATCGCATCGACGTTCTTGCTCGTGCTTGGGAGGCCGGTATCGGCTTTGTGATAGGTGAGGCCCCCGTCGGTCGATCGAAAGAAGTCGCCACCGGTGCTTCCGCCCGAATCCGCTCCGGCGTACACGAGGCTGGGGTCGAGGGGCCCGAACTGCGCGACCGTCAGCGTGAGCGCCTGGGTCACCCCGGTGCCGGCGGTCCAGGTGACCCCACCGTCGCCGCTCCGGAAGATGCCTTGAGAGGTCGCGACGATCAGCGGCCGCTTCGGGACGGCGGCGTCGATCTCGCCCGCCGCGATCGACGAGACCAGCGATCCGGACGGCAACCCCGATTGAAGGACCTCCCACGCACCGCCGCCGGTGCTGCTGAAGAGGTATCCCGATGCGAGCGTTCCGCTGATCGCGCCGTCGGCGCCCGCGATCACGGTGAACTGTGGGAAGTTGGCGGCCACGGCAACCGCGGCGATCGAGTACCGATCGAGGCCGCCGTCATGCCAGACATGGCCATCCGGGCTGAGCGCCACCCCGGCGTTGGTTCCCGCGGCGATCCCGTCGAGACCGAACGCCAGCGAGCGCACGGCGAGGTTGCCGAGCCCGCTCGACGCGTCGGCCCACGTCGACCCGGCATCAGCACTGGCGAACACCCCCTTGCCATCCGTGCCGGCGAAGGCATCGACAGGTTTGCGAACGTCGAACCCGACGGTCCAGACGCGCACCCCTGACAGCGTCCTGGTCCAGGTGGCGCCGGTGTCGCGCGAGACGTAGACGCCCGAATCGGTACCGGCGAGGATCGTGCTTGGAGCAGTCGGCTCCACGGCGACGCTCCAGATCCGTCCCGACCCGAGATCGGGCAACGCGCCTGCTTCGGTGAACCCGCTCGGGGCCGCGGAGACGGGGGCGCTCAGCGTCCCCAGGGCGGCGAGCGGCAGCACGGCGAGCAGCACGACGCCGAACGACCGCCGTCGCCGGCGAGCCGGCTGCCCGGCGGGCGGACAGGGGTGGGTGGGCTGGTGAGTTCTCAGTGCAGGGCGCTTGAGTGGGTCGAGTGGGAGTGACGGCGCCGCGAGGTCTCGCGCCGCAATCGGGGAGACAGCCCAAGAATAGCGCGCGTTTCGGGTTTCGCGACCGGCCCGTCGCGGTATCTGCGAACCAGATGCCAACGACCTTCAAGGACTATTACCAGATCCTGGGCGTTCCGCGGACGGCCACGCAGAAGGAGATCCGCAGCGCTTTCCGCAAGCTCGCCCGCAAGCACCACCCGGATGTCAACCAGGGTGACAAGGCGGCTGAGGACAAGTTCAAGGAGATCAACGAGGCCAACGAGGTGCTCGGTGATCCCGAGAAACGGAAGAAATACGACGAGCTCGGTCCGCGCTGGCAGGAGTACGAGCAATGGGAGCGCGCCGGCCGCCCCGGACCGAACCCATTCCAGGGTGGCAACGAGCATTTCCAGTATCAGACGGTGTCCCCGGACGACCTGGAGGGCATGTTCGGGAACAGCGCGCCGTTCAGCGACTTCTTCCAGCAGTTCTTCGGTGGCGGGGGCGCGGATGCGACTGATGGGTTCAGCACGACGCGCACGCGGCGGCGAACCGTTGCTCGGCGCGGACAGGACGTCGAGGGCGATGCCGAGATCAGCCTCGAGGACGCCTTCCAAGGTTCGACGCTTACGGTGGACATGAGCTCGGCGGATGGCCCGCGCAAGGTCGAGGTGAGGATCCCACCCGGGATCCACGACGGTGCCCGGGTGCGGGCCACCGGCCAGGGGAGTGCCGGCCGCGGCGGCGGACCCCGGGGCGACCTGTTCATCCGCGTCCATGTCCGGCCGCATCCCGTCTTCAAGCGCTCGGGGGACGATCTCCTCGTGACCGTGCCGACGGCACTGGCGACTGCCATCGCGGGAGGCACGGTCGCGGTGCCGACGCTGCGCGGGACCACCGCTCAGCTTTCGATCCCGCCCGGCACCCAGAACGGTGCTCGCTTCCGCCTCCGGGGACTGGGCATGCCCCACCTCAAAGGAGACGGCGCCGGCGACCTGATCGCAACCGCCGATGTGCGCCTCCCCCGGCCGACGCCCGAGCTCCTGCTCGCGTGGGCGAAGTCAGAGGTGGATCAGCAGAGCTCCTGACGCGGTCACGAAACCGTGAGGCTGTGCTCGCGCGTCAGCCGGCGGGTCGTGCAGACGTCGCCCTCGCACGTTGAGGCGATCACGTCCACGGTCAGCACGCCGGTCCCAGGGTGCCCCAGGTGAATCTCGACGCTGGCAGGAAGAGCATCAAGGGCCCACGATCGCGGGCCGGGGCCGAGCAGCGTCTGCGGGTCGGCGCTCAGCGTGAGGTGAACCGGCGGTCCCTGCTCCAGGTCGAGGTCTGAGCCCGCGAGGTCGACGTCCGCAGCCACGACGAGCGCCGTCCCGGGGCGTCCTTCCAGCGCCGGTCCTCGGTCCTGATCCGGAATCCGCTCGTCCCGAATCTCGATCTCGGCGACGGCGCCCGTCTCAGCGTCGACGGTGATCACCCGATGGTGGTTGGTGTCGGCCACCACGAGGCGGCCGTCAGCGAGGACGTCGAGGCCACCGGGCTCGTCCACCGCCTCGCTCAGCGGCAGGGTCCGGAGTGCGCCGCTCGCCCAGATCCGGAGCAGCGAGTTGAACGTGTCGGCCACGGCGATCCGTCCCCCGGCGAGCGCCGCCACGCCGAGCGGATGCTGCAACCGCGCCGTGCCTCGGTCGCCGTCCTCGGCTCCCCAGTCGAAGAGACCGGTGCCGACCAGTGTCTCCACCCGGCCGTTGCGGATCAGCCGGAGCGCCGAGACTTCGGAGTCGGCAAATGCGACGGCGCCATCGTCGAGCGTGGTCAGGCCGCTCGGCTGGGCCAGGTGAGCCTGCAACGCCGGTCCATCCCGAAGACCCTCGGCCCGGCTTCCGGCGACCGTCTCCGGCGCTCCGCCCTCGCTCGGAACCGCGATGATCCGGTGGAGACCGGCCTCAGCGACGGCGATCCGTCCATCACCCAGGACGAGGACGTCCCACGGGGAGTGCAGCCCGGAGCTGAGGACGCGATGTTCGCCTCCAGGGAGGGAGACGGCCACGAGGTCCCCGGCAACGGTGTCGCACACCAGCAGGCGTTCACCGTCGAATCGAACCCCCTGGGGCTGATGGAAGCCGCCGAACTGTTGGAGCACGGTGCCGTCGAGCGCGCAGACGAGGACTCGATCCTTGCCGGTGTCGGCGATGGCGAGCCTGGCGGCGCCGTCGGACGCCACCTTGCCGGGGAACGCGAGGGTGGCCCGGCCTCCCACGGCAACCGGCGTGAATGCAGGTCCTGCGGCGAGATCGTCGCGGCCATCGAGCAGCTGAGCGACGACACGTTCGAGTGCCGGGCCATTGCCCTCGCCTGAGGCCATGGCGACCACGTACCCGTCGGGGTCGATCACGACAAGCGTGGGCCAGGCACGAACCCCGTATTGCTGCCAGGTCTCGAGGTCGGGATCGTCCAGCACCGGATGCGGGATGCGGTGCCGGGCGACCGCCCGCGCGACGGCGGCATGGTCGGCCTCGTGCGGGAACTTCGGAGAGTGCACCCCGATCACCACGAGACTGGTCCCGAAGCGCTCCTCGAGCACCCGGAGCTCCTCGATGACGCGAAGGCAGTTGATGCAGCAGAACGTCCAGAAGTCGAGCACGACGACACGTCCCCGGAGGTCGCGCAGAGCGAGTGGATGATCTGTGTTGATCCACCCACCGGCGCCTCGCAACTCGGGTGCTCGAACCCGTCCCACTGCAGTGGTCATCGCGCGTCCATCATCCTGCGGCGCGGTGTCGAAACGCCACCGCTGGAGGCGGTTATCGTGAGCGCCTTGATATAATCCCTGTCGAGGTAGGTTGGTGCACCGGCCAATGGCGCTGGGGAGGTGCCGATGGTCATCGACACTTTTTTTGAAACTCTCCCTATCCCTTCCTGACCGGCAGGGGGTGGCCCTCCGCCCCCTGCCACTACTCCTTATTGCGAACGCGGCCGGCCGGCTGTCAGTCGAGCAGCGACTTGCGCACCAGGGTGTGCTCCCGGTCGGGGCCGACTGACACCACGTCGACGCTCGCCCCGCAGAGTTCGCCGACCCGATCGATATAAGCGCGGCACGCCGCCGGCAGGTCCTCATACCGCCGGCATTCGCGAGTTGGTGACATCCAGCCGGGAAACTCCTCATAGATGGGCTCAACGTGCTTGAGGTGCGAGATGTTCGCCATCGGGTGGTCCCAGTACTCACCTTTGCTCATGTACCCGGTGCAGATCCTCACGGTCTCGAAGGCATCGAGCACGTCGACCTTGGTCAGCACCATCGCGTCGATGCCGTTGGTCGCGACCGCGTAGCGCGACACCGCGGCGTCGAACCATCCGACCCGCCGCGCGCGACCGGTCGTGGTGCCGTACTCGGCGCCGATCTCGCGGAGCTGGTCGCCGAGCGCGTCGGTCAGCTCGGTGGGGAACGGGCCGTAGCCGACCCTGGTCGTGTACGCCTTGAACACCCCCACCGTCCGCGTGATCCGCGACGGCGGAATGCCGCTCCCGGTGCACGCGCCCCCGGCAGTTGGTGACGAGGATGTCACGTACGGATAGGTGCCGAGGTCGATGTCGAGCATCACGCCCTGCGCGCCCTCGAGGAGGATGCGCTTGTTGCCGGTGAGCGCTTCCTGGATGAGCGGATAGATGTCCCGAATGTAGGGATCGATGCGCTCCGCGTAGCCGAGGTATTCGTCGAGGATCTCTCGCTCGTTGAAGGGGTCGGCACCGTACAGCCTGGTGAGCGTCTCGTTCTTCAGCCGCAGGACAAAACGGAGCTTCTTCTCGAGGAACGCGGGCTTCTGCAGATCGCCGATGCGAAACCCGATCCGTCGCACCTTGTCCTCGTAGGCCGGACCGATGCCCCGCCAGGTGGTGCCGAGGCGATCATCGCCGCGCAGCTCCTCGCCGAGCTGGTCGAGCACCGGGTGATACGGCATCACCATGTGCGCTCGTTCGCTGATGACGAGGTTCTCCGCCGGGATGCCGCCCGACTGCAGCTCGTCGAGCTCCTGCAGAAACGCCTTCGGGTCGACGACGACACCGTGGCCGATGATGCAGGTGGTCTCCGGGTACAGGATGCCGCTCGGGATCAGGTGGAACCGGTGTTCCTTACCGCCGGTCACGACCGTGTGCCCGGCATTGTTGCCGCCCTGCGAGCGGATGACCATGTTCACCGTGTCGGCGAGCAGGTCGATGACCTTGCCCTTGCCTTCATCGCCCCATTGACCGCCGACCAGAACTGTGACGCTCATCGCGGCCCGAAGCGTACTGGACCGGGCTGGTTGGGGCGACTTGTTTAGCCGTGACCTCGCGTGGAAAACCTCTTCAGTGCCGGGATTGGACCGGCAAGGAACGAGAGAGAACATGGCAGACACAAGCCCATTGGCCGAATTGACCGCCCAGCTTCCGCCGGAATGGAAGTGGGCAGCGCTGTTCAACGCCCCCGAGGGATTCGAGCGCGAGTGGCGTGCGTGGCTCGGAGCCGCGGCGCACGAAGAGGAGCTTTCTCTGCTGCGCTGGTGGGGTCAGCGGGCGGACCGAGCCGCCTGACCTCGGCCGGCCCGGCCGGCTCCGGGTTGGTCGTGCCCGTGCCACCGGTACGATGTCCGGGCAATGCCAACGTCGGATCCGGGGACGGCCGACTGCATCTTCTGTGCCATCGTCCGCGGCGACGCGCCGGCGACGTTTGTTCATCAGGACGATCTGGTCGTGGCGTTCCTGGACATCCGGCCCGTGCAGCCCGGTCACCTGCTGGTCGTGCCGAGAGTTCACGCGCAACTCCTTCCTGAGCTCGAACATCGCGTGCTCGGGCGTCTGTGGTCGGTCGCGATCGCACTCGACACCGTGCTGAGAAAGAGCGCCCTCCCGGTTGAGGCGGTGAGCGTCTACGTCGCGGACGGGGAGGCGGCAGGTCAGGAGGTGGCACACGTCCACATCCATCTCATCCCGAGGCGCCCTCACGATGGATTCGGATTTCGCTTCCCGCCGGGTTACGGCAGGCAGCCGCAGCGTGCAGAGCTTGAGACGATCGCCGAGGGAATCCGACCGCAGGTCGCGGCGCTGAAGACCCTGCAAGTCAGTGGGGACTGAAGCGCTGGCGGCGCGCCTGCAACGCTATCGCGCCGCACCGTGGTGGCCCACAGCGACCGTGCTCGTCATCGCCGAGCTGGGGCTGGGTGCAGCACTGCTGATTCCGATCACCTTCAGCGACCCGAACGGCGTCGACCCATACCTCGCCCGCCTCAGCGTCGCCTCGGTGCTCATCGCGATGCCGTCGCTGTTCGTACGACGCCTTGGTCCGGCGCGCCCGATTCTGCTTGCGCTTTCGGCCGTGGCCGCGACCTACACGTTGCTCTCGGCTGGCCCCCAGATCCTGATCGACCTGCTCGGCAGTCACTCCGGCTCGTTCGACGCCCAGGTGTTCTGGGCTTCGGTGGCCCAGGCCGTTGGCACGTTGCTCATAGCGTTGGCCGCGCGCAGGCTGGTCACCCCCGAATGGCGACCGTCGCTGCGTTTGCGGCACGTCAGCCTCCGCGGTCTTGGCGCTGGGGTGCTCGGCTCCGTGCTGCTCATCGGCGTCGGACTGGCATTGCCCGCGAACCTGCTCGGGCGTGTGGCGCTGCAACCGATTGCGTTCGGCCGCGACCTTCCGTGGCTCGGTCCCGCGAATGCCCTGCAGGCGTTCTCGCAGGAGGTGCAGTTTCGCGGTCTGTTGCTGGGCGCGCTCGAACGCACCATGAGCCCGCGCTGGGCGAACGTCAGCCAGGCTGCGGTCTTCGGGCTCGCTCACCTGGCGATCAGCTACGGCGGACCCGAAGCGCCGTTCGTACCGATCACGTTCCTCGTCGGCCTCGCGTTCGGGTGGCTCGTGCGCCGCACCAACTCGTTGTGGCCCGCGGTGATCATCCACGCCGTGGCGGACATCGCCCTGCAGTTCGGCATCGTCCAGGGGCTCTATGGGTTCTGATCGACGCCGCCGCCGCGCGATCACACGCATCACGGCGTTCTGCGCGTTGGTGATCGCCTCCCTGGCCGCGACCGCGCCCGCTCGGGCTGCGGAGGCGTGGTGGATCCCGGTCGGCCTTCAGGGCATGGCCGTCACACGTGTTTCCGCCATTGGTGACATCATCACGGTGCGCACGGACTCCGGCGCGACCCTGAGATCGACCGACGCCGGGAGGACATTCTCAGCCGCACCCGCCGGCACGACGTTCCCGCCGCCCGGCGTCGTGGCGATAGGCTCGCAGCGCTGGGAGATCGACTCGGCAGGGCGGGTGCTGCATGTCGCCAACGCCTCGCAGGCGAGCGCCACCGTCCTCGACCCGGGGTCGCCGGACCTTGGTGCGGGCGCCGACCTCATCGCCTCGCCGGCGGCATTCCCCGGGGTGGTGGTGGCCGTCGCCACCGACGGCGTTGTCTGGCGCCGCGGCCAGGACGGAGACTGGAAGGAGGCGTTGCTCCTGCTCCCGTCGAGCCTCGTCCGGGGCGTCCCCCGGGTCACATCCCTGGCCGCCTTCACCGAACCGCTCACGGGCGCCATCTATGCGAGTACGACGGGTTACGCCGTCCTGATCAGCACCGACGGCGGCGACGACTGGATCCGTGCCGGCCCCGGGCTCCCGGACACTGTCTACTCTCTATCCGCCGACGCCCTCTCGGCCAACCCATTACGCGGCGCCGTGTTTGCGGGGACGTCGAACGGGCTCTGGGAACACGTGCTGCAGGCACTGCCGCAACCACCTGCGTACCAGGACGCGGCCCTGGTCTGGCGGTGGATCGGGATCGGTGCGGTCACGCTGGTCGCGGCATTCGCGGCGCTGCTCGGCATCGCTCGGCTGGCACCACGCCGCGACGACGCCTGACCCGGCGCGCGGCCGGTGCCGCTTCGGCTAGCGTGACCTGATGCCCAACCGCCTCGCGGCCGAGTCCAGTCCGTACCTCCTCCAGCACGCCGAGAATCCCGTGGACTGGTATCCGTGGGGAGACGAGGCCTTCGAGCGGGCGCGACGCGACGACCTCCCGGTGCTGCTGTCCGTGGGCTACAGCGCCTGTCACTGGTGCCACGTGATGGCGCACGAATCGTTCGAGAACGCGGAGATCGCCTCGATCATGAACGCGCTCTTCGTGAGCATCAAGGTCGACCGCGAGGAGCGGCCCGATGTCGACTCCGTCTACATGAGCGCCGCGCAGGCGATGGGCGTCCCAGGCGGCTGGCCGCTCACCGTCTTCCTGACCCCGTCCGGACTGCCGTTCTTCGGAGGCACGTACTTCCCACCGGTGGATCGCCCCGGTTTGCATGGGTTCCCTTCGGTGCTCCAGGCGGCCGCCGCCGCATATCGCTCCCAGCGCGACGAGATCGGCGCCATGGGCGAGAAGGTCCGCGCGGCGGTCGCGCCGCGGCAGCTGCCGGCCCCAGGTGAGCCGAGCGTCGCCCTGCTCGATGACGCCGCGAGAAAGCTCGCGGGCGACACCGACCGGGCGCACGGCGGATTCGGCGCGGCGCCGAAGTTCCCCCACCCGCAGGCGCTCGACCTGATGTTGCGCCGGTCACGAGCGACAGGTGACGCCGCTCTCAGAGACACCGCAATCCGCACCCTCGACGCGATGGCGCGCGGCGGCATCAACGACCAGGTGGGTGGAGGTTTCCATCGATACAGCGTCGACGCGGGCTGGTCCGTGCCCCACTTCGAAAAGATGCTCTACGACAACGCGCTGCTGGCGCCGGTGTACCTGCACGCTTACCAGCTGAGTCTGCGCGACGACATGCTCGAGACCTGCACGCGAACCCTCGACTACATGGCGCGCGAGCTCCGCCTCACCGGTGGCGGCTTCGCAGCGTCGCAGGATGCCGACAGCCCCGGCGGTGAGGGAGCGTTCTTCGTGTGGACGCCGGCGCAGCTGCGCGATGTGCTCGGAGCGGAGGACGGCGCGCTGGCTGCCCGGGTTTTCGGCGTCGTGGACGGCGGCAACTTCGAGCACGGAAGGACCGTGCTGTCCCTGCCGTATCCGCTTGCGCAGGTGGCCCGTTCGCTCCACCTCGAAGAGCCGGCGCTGCGTGCCCGTGTCGATGACATCCGCTCACGCCTCCTGACGGCGCGAGCTTCCCGCGCGGCCCCGGAACGCGACGGCAAGGTCATCACCGCGTGGAACGCGCTTGCCGTCGCAGCCTTCGCGGAGGCGGGCGCCGCGCTCGGCAGAGATGACTACGTGGAGATCGCGACAGTGTGCGCCGACTTCCTGCTCCAGCACCTCGTCGACGCCGGAGTCGTGTATCGCATCTGGAATGGTGGCGGCGCGCGCATCATCGGCTTTCTCGATGATGCGGCGAATCTCGGTGGCGCGTTGCTCACGCTCTACGAGGCGACGGGCGAGCCGAAGTACTTCGTGGCAGCACTCGGTGTCGGGGAACGCATCCTGGTCCAGTACAGGGGTGCCGACGGCACCTACTTCGACACCGCTGATGAGGCCGAGCCGCTGATCGTTCGCCCGCGCACCATCGACGACAACCCGGTGAGCGCAGGCCAGTCCGTCGCCGCAAGCCTGTTCTGCCGCCTGCACGCCTTCACAGGCGATGACCGATGGCGCGAGCGGGCGCTGGAGATCGTCGCCCCGCTGACGACCGTGGTCGCCCGTGCGCCGCTTGCTGTTGCAGCCCTCGCCGCAGCGATGGAACTCCTCGTCGGTCCGATGCGCGAGGTTGCGATCGTGGGCGATCCCGCCGACCCCCGCACGCGCTCACTCCTGACGGTGGTGCAGCGGCGCTTCGACCCGCTCACCGTGCTCGCGTGGGGAAGCGCCGGCGACGTTCCGCTGCTCGACGACCGCACCCTCGTGGACGGGGCGCCCGCGGCCTACGTCTGCCGCGGCTTCATGTGTCAGGCGCCGGTGACGGACGTGACCGGGCTGGCGCGCGAGCTCGGAATGCTCTCCGCCGTCGCTCAGAACTGACCGCAGCCGGACGGCGTGGCCATCGCTTCCAGCGGGGGAAGCAGGTCGAAGACCGGGAGGTGCCGGCGGTCGTCGACAGGCACGTAGTCGCCGGTGCCCGGATCCTCGGCGTACGTGAGGCGGGGCCCTCGGGTGGTGATCTCGCGCAGCGCGAAGACGAAGCGATCGATGTGCTCCACCGTTGTGCCGATGCCGAACGACGCCCGGATCGCGCCGGGAATCTCGTGGTGCTCGCCGCGGCGGAGCCGTTCCCGAATCGTGTGCGCGTCTCCGATGCTCACCCCGAGCAGGTGGGTGATGTACGGGTGCGCGCAGAAGCATCCGTGACGAACCCCGATGGCGTACTCGGCACTGAGCATCGATGCGACCAGGGCGTGGTGCATGCCATCGACGGTGAACGTGCTGACCCCGAGCCGGTCGACATCCGGTCCATCCCAGAGTCGCAAGCGGTGCAATCTGGGAAGGTCGTCGATCTGTTCGTCCAGATACGCGAGCAGGCGCTTTTCGTGAGCGCCGATGTGGGCCATGCCGGTGCGCTCGAGGATGGTGCTCGCTGCACCCAGGGCGATGGCGCCGATGACGTTCGGGCTTCCCGCCTCATGACGGTCCGGCAGCGACGCCCACTGCACGTCGTCGGCGGTGACGTACGTGACCGCGCCGCCGCCGGCGAGCATCGGCTCGGCGTCCGCGAGCACGGCGGATGGGCCGATCAGCGCGCCACCGCCGAACGGCGCATACATCTTGTGTCCCGAGAGCGCGAGGAAATCGATGCCCATGGCCACCATGTCGATGGTCCGGTGCGGTGCGAGCTGCGCCGCGTCGACGGCGAGCAGCGCCCCGTGCTCGTGGGCGAGCCTGCCGATCTCCGCGATGGGAAAGACCTCGCCCGTGACATTGCTCGCGCCGGTGATTGCGACGATCCCGATGGGACGGTGACGATCCTCGAGGGCGCGGCGGAGATCCGCCATCAGCTGCTCGGGTGACCCCGGTGCGTCAAGCAGCTCCACGCGCGCGAGGCGTCTCCAGGGCAGCATATTGGCGTGGTGCTCGACGATCGTGCTCAGCACCGCATGGCCCGGGCGGAGCACGAGACAGTGGGTCAGCAGGTTGATGGCCTCGGTCGTGTTTCTGACGAAGATGACCGCATCGGTCGAGCGGGCGCCCGTGAATGCCGCCACCGCCGACCGCGCCGCCTCGTACGCCCGAGTCGACACCTGTGAAGCAAACCCCGCTCCTCGGTGCACGCTCGAGTACCACGGCAGGAACTCGATCACCGCATCCGCCACCGCCTCCATCGCCGGCGTGCTCGCCGCCATGTCGAGGTTCACGTAGCTGCGCGTCTCGCCGCTCGCGAGTTGCACCTCGAGATCCTGCCCCACCAGCCGTGGCAGCACGACCCCCGAGGCGCGGCGGCCGGCCCGGCTGCGGCGGGACGATTCGGTGAGCATCAGGTCTTCGAGGGTACTGCCAAGCGGCCCTCGAGCATCACGCTCGCAACAATGTCGCCACCGAGGTGGTAGCCGATGTCGATCCAACTGGAGGTGTCGAGGATCACCGCATCGGCGCGCATTCCGGGACGGAGGATGCCTCGGTCCGCCAGCCCGAGCGCTGCAGCGCCACCGGCGGTGGCGGCAACCAGGGCCTGGGACGGCGTGAGGCCGCCGAGCGCGACCGCGAGCGAGACCATGAGCGGCATCGATTCGCTGTAGCAGGTCCCCGGGTTGCAATCGGTCGCCACCGCCACCGTGCAACCCGCCTCGAGGAGCCGCCGGCCGGGCGGCGGAGGACCGCCGAGCACCAGCGAGGCGCCGGGCAGGATCACGCCGACCACGCCTGCGGCGCTCAGGGCCTCGAGGTCGGTGTTGAGCGCATGTTCGAGGTGGTCCGCGCTCACCGCGCCGGCCCGCGCCGCGAGCATGGCGCCTCCGCTGTGGGAGAGCTGTTCGGTGTGGATCTTCGGACGCAACCCCTGGGCGCGCGCCGCGGTGAAGACGCGCTCACATTCGGCCACGGTGTATGCACCGGTGTCGCAGAAGGCGTCGACGAACGTCGCGCGCTTCGCGGCGCCGGCCACGCCACGCGTGCAGACCTCGTCGATGAATGCGTCGCGCGGCCCCTCCGGGAGCGCATGGAGCGGGAGGTAGGTTGCGACCACGTCGGGCAGATCCACCCACTGACGGAGCAGTTCCGCCGCGTCCAGCTGGCGCATCTCCGCCTCGTACTCGAGACCGTACCCGCTCTTCACCTCGATGGTCGTCGTGCCGCTGGCGAGCATCCGTCGCGCGCGTTCGCGCGCCGCCGTCGTCAGCTCCTCGACGGTTCCGGCAGCGGTGGCGCGGACCGTTGCCCGGATGCCGCCACCGGATGCCGCAATCTCCTCGTAGGTTGCGCCGGCGCCGCGCCGCGCATACTCGTCGCCGCGATCGCCCAGCCAGACGATGTGCGTGTGCGCATCGACGAACCCGGGCACGACGGCGGCGCCGCGAGCATGGATCTCGAGCGCTTCACGCGGAACGTCGGATCGATCGAGTCCCGACTCCGGACCGGCGTACTCGATGATGCCGTCGCGCGCCACCAGCGCCGCGTCGCGCACCACGCCGGGAGGCTCGCCGAGCAACGGATCGCACGTGCACAGCGCGCCGATGCCATGGACGACAACGGCACTCATATCGCGGGCCGGCCGGTCGCCCTGGTGGCGAGACCGCTGCAGAAGCTGAGAAAGGTCGCCGCCATGAGCCGCAGCGTCATGCCGTTGACGTCCGCATTCGCGTCCACCTCGCAGAGGTCGGCCCCGGCAACGTGAGGGTCTGCGCCGAGCAGATACGCGGCTCGGAGCAGATCGGCGGGCTGCAAGCCACCGGGAAGGCTCGCGGGGCACGCCGGCGCGAAGGCACGGTCGACGACGTCGATGTCGAAGTCGACATGGATGTTCGTGACTCCACGCGCCACGAGCAGCGACAGCGCTGACTCGATGACCGTCTCCATCCCGTCGCGTCGCACGACATCGAGTGGCACAACGTGGATCCCCTGCGCACGCGCCCACTCCGCGTGCTCTCGCGCATTGCCGAGCGGGTGGATGCCGATCTGCACCACTCGATCGCCCGGGAGTCCGGCCTCGATCAGCTCGCGCACCGGGGTTCCGTTCCGCGACCCGTCGGTCGCAGGGCGGCAGTCGTGGTGCGCATCGAGCGTCAGCAGCGCCCAGGCTCCCGGTTTCGCGTTCATCAGGCCCTGCAGCACCGGGCGCGTGAGCGAATTGTCCCCGCCCACGACGACCACATGTTCCGAGGTGCTCGCGGCGCTATCGGCTGCAGCCTGAATGCGCGCATGCGCCGCGCGCGCATCGGCGTCATCGAGGTCACCCTGGACGTCGCCGAGATCGCGCACGTGCAACGCCGTGATGTCCACCGCGTGCTCTGCGTCCCACGTCGGAAACCGGCGCAGCGCATCGCGAAATGCCGGCGGAGTCGACCACGACTCCACTCGCGTGATCGAAGCCTTGGAAATCGGCGCACCGAAGAGCACGAGGTCTGGCGCCGCGGCGTCCTCGGCGAGCCATTCGCGAGCGTTCACGATTCGGTTGCTGCGGCGGCGTCGAGCATGGGAACGCGCACGCCGCGAGCCCGTGCCGCGTCGCGCGCCTCGGGGTATCCCGCATCCACGTGGCGCATCACGCCCGTCGCCGGATCATTGGTGAGCACGAGCTCGCAACGGCGCGCCGACAGCTCGCTGCCGTCGGCGCACACCTGGGCGCCGGCATGAATCGACAGGCCCATGCCGACGCCGCCCCCGTGGTGCACGGCGACCCAGGTCGCACCGCTCGCCGTGTTGAGCAGGGCATTGAGCACCGGCCAGTCTGCGATCGCGTCACTGCCGTCGCGCATCGCCTCGGTCTCACGCAGCGGTGATGCGACCGAGCCGCTGTCGAGATGGTCGCGGCCGATCACCACCGGAGCGGAGAGCTCGCCGCTGCGGACCATGTCGTTGAAGCGGAGTCCGGCGAGATGGCGCTCGCCCGCGCCCAGCCAGCAGATCCGCGCGGGGAGTCCCTGAAAGTGCACGCGCTCCCGCGCGAGGGTCAGCCAGCGATGCAGGCCGTCGTGGTCCGGAAAGAGCTCGAGCATCGCCGCGTCGGTGCGCGCGATGTCGGCGGGGTCTCCGCTCAACGCCACCCACCGGAACGGTCCGCGCCCTTCGCAGAACTGATCGCGGATATAGGCGGGGACGAATCCCGGGTATGCGAACGCGTCCGCAAACCCACCGAGCCGTGCCTGATCGCGCAGCGAGTTGCCGTAGTCGAACACCTCGGCGCCACGCCGCTGATATTCGACCATCGCCTCGCAGTGACGCGCCATCGACTCACGGGAACGGCGCATGTATGCATCGGGATCGGCCGCGCGCAGTGTCGCCGCCTCGTCCAGGGTGAGCCCGGCGGGGATGTAGCCGTTCAAAGGGTCATGGGCGCTGGTCTGGTCGGTGACGACGTCGATCGCCAGTGACGACTCGAGCAGCGCCGGCAGCGCCTCCGCCGCATTTGCGCACACCGCCACGGAGAGTGCTCGACCCTCTTCACGAGCGACATCGCAGCGCCGCACGGCAGCGTCCAGCGTGGGCGCGAGCTCATCGACGTAGCCGGTGTCAAGCCTGCGCCGGATGCGAGCGGCGTCGACGTCGATGCACAGCGCGACCCCGCCGCTCATGCTGACCGCGAGCGGCTGCGCACCGCCCATGCCACCGAGGCCCGAGGTCACGACGAGCCGGCCGTTCAGGCTGCCGCCGAAGCGCTTGCGGGCCACCGCCTGAAACGTCTCGAACGTCCCCTGCAGGATGCCCTGGGTGCCGATGTAGATCCAGGAGCCGGCGGTCATCTGTCCGTACATCGTCAGCCCCAGGCCCTCCAGTCGCCAGAACTCCTCCCAGGTCGCCCAGCGGGGGACCAGCAGCGAGTTGGCGATCAGGACGCGTGGCGCGAGCTCGTGGGTTCGAGCGACTCCGACCGGTTTGCCGGACTGCACGAGGAGCGTCTCGTCGTCGTGCAGTGAGCGCAGCGTCGCGACGATGGCGTCGAAGCACTCCCACGATCGGGCTGCCCGTCCGGTGCCGCCGTACACCACCAGCCGGTCCGGATCCTCGGCGACCGCGGGGTCGAGATTGTTCATGAGACAGCGCAGCGGCGCTTCTGTCTGCCAACTGCCGCAGGTGCGTGCCGTCCCTTGCGGCGCGCGAACCGGGCGAGGGCCCGCGGTCATCGCAGCGTCACCCCCGCGGCGGCGAGCGCCGCGCGCCAGCTGCCGTCGCGCACCCACGCCTCAGCCGCCTCGAGGTCACCGCTAAGGACACGGTCTTCCGCGAGTGCCGGGGTCCGGGTTCGCAGCGACGCGATGACGCTGCCGGTCGCCGCCGCGGGCCGAAGTGGATGGCGCATCTCGACCGCCTGCGTTGCGCTCAGCACCTCGACGGCGAGCACGGAGCGCAGCACCCCAACCGAACGCCGGGTGCGCAGCGCCGCCTCGTAGCCCATCGAGACATGATCCTCCTGCCCGGCACTGGTGGCAGCGCTCTGCACCGCGAACGGCGTCGCCGCGTGGCGGAGCGCGGCAACCATGGCTGCGGCGGTGTACTGGGTGATCATCAAACCGCTGTTGAGCCCGGGCTCGGGGCTCAGGAACGCGGGCAGCCCCCGCGAGCGCGCGGGGTCCAGGAGCCTGTCGACCCGGCGCTCGCTGATCGCGGCGACGTCGGCACACACGGAGGCGAGCATGTCCGCCGCGTAGGCGAGCGCCTGGCCGTGGAAGTTGCCGGCACTCACCACCTCGGCGCCGAGCACCACCGGGTTATCGACAACACTGGCTAATTCATGCTCGACGGTCTGACGGCAGAAGGCGACGACGTCGCGCGCCGCGCCGTGCACCTGGGGCGCGCATCGCAGCGAGTAGGCATCCTGGACCGCGTGTCGCGACGGACGGTGCGACGCAACGATCGGGCTTCCCTGGAGCAGCGTCCGCAGGTTGGCGGCGGAATCCGCCTGTCCCTGAGCCGGGCGGAGCGCGACCACTCGCTCGTCGTACGCGACCGTTGTCCCGAGCAGCGCCTCGACGCTGAGCGCGCAGGCGATGTCGGCGAGGCGGAGCAGGTCCTCGATGTCCTGCACCGCCAGCGCGAGGAGGGTGGTCATCGCGTCGGTGCCGTTGATGAGCGCGAGACCCTCCTTGGGCTCGACGGTGATTGGGGCCAGTTCGTGGGCTCGCAGCGCGGCGGCCCCGTCGATGCGGTCACCGCCCGGACCGGCGGCCCATCCCTGGCCGAGGAGCACCGTGGCCACCGCCGCCAAAGGAGCCAGGTCTCCCGACGCCCCCAGCGAACCGTGCTCGGGAACCCACGGAACGATGCCCGCTTGCAGCAGCGCCAGGAGGGCATCGACCAGCTCGACGCGCACCCCGGAGAGCCCCGCGGCAAGCGTGCGGGCGCGGAGCAGGATCATGCCCCGGACCACCTCGTCGTCCAGACGTGGCCCGGACCCGGCGGCGTGGCTGAGCACGACCGATCGCTGGAGGAGAGCGCGGTCCGCCGGATCCACGGCCCGGTCGGCCAGCGCTCCGAAACCGGTGGTGACGCCGTAGACGGCGGCGCCTTCGCGGTCGAGACGGTCGACGACCTCGCGCGCCGGCCGCATGCGCCCTCGCACCCCGGGGTCGAGCACGACGGGTTCGCGTCCGCGAGCGGCGCGCACCACGGCGTCGATGGTCAACGGGCCGCCGTCGACAGTGATCATTCCGGCGAGCAGCCTACTCGACCGTCGCGCCGCGTCACGCGATCCGGCGCCGCGAACCGCCACTGCGCGCACGTACGTTATGCAGACGTGGATGCCTCCCCGCCGCCCCCGCCGCCTCCACCTTCCCCCGACGCGGCGATCGCCGCGTCCCGGCGCTGGCCGAAGGTGCTCCTCGTCATCGCAGGACTGCTCTCAGCCGCAACCGGCATCGTGGTGGGAGCCGCGGCCGGAACGTCCATGTCGGCGTCGATCGCGTCGCGGCTGGCTGCGGACGGCTACTACGCGAACGCGGTCGCCGTCGACGAGGCGATCGCCCAGCGTTCAGGGCCGCTGTACTTCCTCGATGGCGGGGCATCCGGTGCCGCCGCAACCGCCGCCGAGACGACCGTCGTGGAGTGGGCGGCGGCGCTTGGCAGGAAAGGGCAGGTGGACGCGGCGGTGTCGCTCTACCGGTCGGTCACGTCGCCTCCATCGCTGCACCGGCAGGCGGTGGACGCGATGGGGGCGCTCCTCGTCAAGACCGCGGCAGCGGACGCCGCCGCAGGCCACTACCTGGACGCGATCCAGCGGCTTGACGAGATCGCGACCCTCGCGCCCGCAACCCCGGCGGGCGCACAGGCAGGGCGTGCGCTTCCCGTCGACCAGGCGGGTGAGGCCCGGCTCCTTGTCGCCGCAGGGCGCGCCAGCGACGCGGTGACGCTCCTGACCACCGTGCTGGCGGAGCACTCGGCGCCCGCGACCAGGATCGCCACCAGCCTGTTTCCGTCGGCCTTGCTCGCCGCCGGACAGGAGAACCTCATCCACGACTCGTACAAGGAAGCCGTCCTGGCCCTGGACCAGTTGGTCGCGAGCTACCCGACCACCGCTGAAGCATCGCAGGCGGTGGCGATGCTCGCGGCTCCCCAGGTGGTGACCGGCACGCTGGTGACGCACAGTGGCCTGCCGGTGTCCGGAAGGGTCCGGCTCAGCTCCAACTACAAAGCGGAGCCGGGTGGCATGTACGAGACGAGCGCGCCGTTCTTCTTCACGACGGCCGACAGCTCGGGTGATTTCACCTTCGCCGCGGTGCCGGTCGGCGGGCCGTACGTCTTCGAGGTGCTGTCAGGCGGCAACTGGACCACCCTGATCAACCCCGCGACCAATCAGCCGGTCAACCCGGTGACCGTGACCCCGCTGGTCCCGGTGGATCTCACCTTCGTGGTGCTTCCCTCGTGAGGACCCTCTGCCCGGCTACGATAGGTTGGCGATGGGAGGGGATTTCGAGGGAGTGGTGCGTCCTCGACGCACGCCGCGAGGCCGGTGCGGTCAGGCGATCGTGGAGTTCGCTGTCGTCCTTCCGCTCTTCCTCTTCTGCCTGATCGGCGCGCTCGACGCCGGGCTCTGGGCCGTTCAAACCTCGGCGGAGGTGTCCGCGGTGGAGCAGGCCGCGATGATCGCTTCGTCGGCCGGTTCGAGCCCGGTGTCGGAGACCGCACCGGATGCCCGAGCGGTGACGGCGGCGATCTCCGGGCGGCTCCGCAGCGCCCTGTTCGGCACCGCTATCGACAGCTGGTGCGCAACCGACGCGACCGGGAACTGTGCTCCGGACAGCACGCAGCGCTGCCCGACGACACCTGCCGAGGTGCAGGCGAAGGAGGGGCCGCGGGTGGTGGTGGTCTGTGTCAGCGAAGCCGATCCGCCCGCATGCACGACTCCGCCGCCCGGACTGAGGTCACCGTACCCACCCGGGTGCGCCGACTCACCGATGATCACCGTGCGGGTCATCGGTTTCGTCGCGTCGTTCGTGCCGCCCGGCTTCGGCCCCGGGGCGGGCGCATTCGAGCTGCCCACCGACATCTCCGCCACGACTCACACGCTTCGATTCGCTCCGTGACCCGGAGCAGGAGGCGGGGCGACAACGCGCAGGCGGTGCTCGAGACCGCGCTGGTGATTCCGATCCTGCTGTTCCTGGTCTGCAACTTCATCGCGGTGATGGTGGAGGTGACCGTGCAGGAGCAGCTGAACTCGGCCACCGCGCTCGCCGCACAATCTCGGTTCCAGGCTCCCGAGAACGCGTTCGACGTGCTGGGAACGCGTTGCTGCGGCGCGCACGGAGTCACGCTCGTGACCTCCGGACTGCCGACGGGTTGTCGATATGCCGCCGAGACGTTCTACGGGACGATGACGACGTACACGGGCCTGCTCCACTGGAAGCCCGCAACGCTCTGCACGTCCGGCGGCGACAGCGGCAACGCAGGTCATCCGCAGGCACCGCCGGTCGCGTACGCGGAATCGCCATCCAACGCCGAGGTGTCATGCGACATCGGTGCGGTCACGACCGGCGGCGGCGTGATCCCCGGCTACGTGGACCGAACGCTCAATCCCCCATCCGGCCTCGACGTGGTCACGTGCAGTGCCTCGGCGTCCCTCGACTTCGCGAACACGCCGCTGGCGTGGGGCGTGTTCTGGACGCCGACGCTGCACGCCCAGGCAGAGGCCGTGCCACCGCCGTTCCGGCAGTGACGCCGCAGCGGGCAGGCCACCGACACGCGCGTCAGCGTGGCCAGACCCTGATCGTCTTCGCGCTCGGGTTCGCGCTGTTCCTCTTCAGTCTCACGTGCCTCGTCGCGGACTCCGCATATCTCTACGTGTGGTCGGCGCGCGTCCAGGTTGCGGCGCAGCTGGCTGCGCAGTCCGGCGCCGACGCGGTCGATCCCCGGTATCTCTACGGCGCAAGCGGCTCCTGCCCGCCCGGCGGAACCGGCGCCCTCTGCCCGGTGCAGATCGTCGACATCAGCGCGCAGGACCGCGCGGGCTCGTTGTACGCGTTCGAGCGCTCGTGCATCCAGGCCGGTGACCAGTCCGGGCAGATCCCTCGCGACAGCGGGAATCCGCTGGTGTTGAAGAGCGCCGACGACCCGCAGGTCCCCGACGGCACGCTGTGCGCGAGTGACGGATGCCGCGTGTACGCAGAGGTGTCGCGGGTGGTGCAGCTCCCGATACCGTTGCCCGGCTTTCCCGGCTCGATCACCGTGCGCGGCATCGGCTACGCGGCGCCGGTCGTCGGTACCGATCACGCGATATCGACGTGCACGGGAACAGCGTGGGTTCCGGCGCCACCGCCACGCTGAGCGCCGAGCCTCGTCGCCGTCGCTAAGCTCGGTCGGTGCTGATCCGCGAGCCCGCGCTCTGGCGCGACATCCCGGTGCGCGGCGAGATCCTTAACGCATCCGCAAGCGATTTCAGCGGTCTCGAAGCACTCCGCCGTGTTCGTGCCGCGCCGCCGATGGGAAGGTTGACCGGCCTCACATTCGACAGCGCGGATACGGGAACGGCCGCGTTCAGCCTGCCGGTGTCGGCATGGTTCGAGTGGTCGCACGGCGGTGTGCCCGGGGCCACGCTCGCACTTGCGGCGGACGCTGCGTTGGGCTGCGCGTTGCAAACCCTGCAGCCGCCCCACACGCAGTACACGACAGCGGAGCTGTCGATGACGTACCTGCGCCCGCTGCGAACCGGGTCGGTGATCACGGCAACGGGCCGGGCGATCCACACCGGCCGAACCATGGGCCTGTCGGCGGGCGAGATTGTCGACGACGGCGGCCGGCTCATCGGTTACGCGACGTCGCGCATGCGGATCTTTCGCGACCTGGCCGGCGGGGCACCGTCGCGTGGCGGCACTGCCGCACCGCCTCCGCATGGGCCTGTGCCGGCTGCTCCCGAGGAGGGACCCGACCCGCACCTCCGTCCCGTGTCCGGCGAGCGGATCGTCGAGAGCGAATTCCGCTCACGCAGCGGCGTCGAGATCCTCCTCGCGCAGATCCGAGGCGACCTGCCCTTGCCACCGTTGCATCACCTGCTCGGCATCACGCCGACCGAGGCCACGCTGGGCGCCGCGTCCTGCGGGATGCCGATGAGTGGCTGGCTCGCCACGCCCTTCGGGTGGCCGCAGGGAGGCTTCATCGCTCTGCTCGCGGATATCGCGCTCGCGCTGGCCACACAGACGACGCTGGCCAAGGGCGAGGGGATGGCGTCGGTCGACATCAAGGTGAACTTCCTGCGCCCGGTGGCAGGCGATGGCGGCAGGCTCGACGCCCGTGCCAAGGTCGTGCACCGGGGCCGGAGCCTGACGGTGAGCACCGCCGAGATCATCGGCCCCGACGGCCGGCCCGTGGCGCTCGCCACGGGCTCAGCCGCCCTGCTCGGGACCTGAGGGTCAGGCGATCTCGCGTTCGCCGCCGCCGACGCGCGGCCGGCGAGTGTCCGGGCCCTGCACGCGAACGCCGAGGTCGCGCGCGATCTGACGGCCGTCAGGACTTCCCCACCCACTGGCCAGGTCCCAGCCGCGCCCGGCACGGTACGGGCCGCCCGTGTCGCCCGAGGTGATGTCGTTGAACCCGCGCCCGCGGCGCGCGTAGAGCGCCGGATGGGGGAGTCCGATGCGGTGCCCCAACTGCGCAGACACGAGCGTCCACAGCGCGGTGTACAGCGGCGCGACAGCGCTGGTCCCGCCGGTCGAACGGAGACGTCGCAACGCGACCACGTTCCACCCGGTCAGCGGATCGGCATTGCCCGCACCGTCGGGAAGTCCGCGACCCAGGGCGGCGCCGTCGGCGGAACGCGGGCGGATCCCGAGGGCCGCCTGGTAGGAGGGGACCGGAAACACGGTGCTGACCCCGCTCCCCGCTGCTCCGCCCCCGCGCGAGAGCTCGTTCCACACGGTCTCCGCCCGAATCCGGCCGCGAGCCGCCAGCAGCGTCGTCCCGCCGCACGCCCATGCATGTGGGCTCGACGCGGGAAACTCCGGATGCTGATAGCCGTCCACCTCGGCATTGGTCGACCCGGCATCGCCTGCCGCGGCGCTGAAGGTCACGCCGTGGAGCGCGCCGGTCGCGAATGCGGCGTCGAGCCCGCGCATCCCCTGTGGCGACCAGTGATCCTCCGGCGCCCCCCAGCTGATCGACACGGCGGCAGGCTGGCGGATCGCATCGCTCGCCGCTGTCGCCGCTGCGTCGATGAACCCGCGCTCGCTGTTCGGCGCGTTGTAGCTGACGATGGTGAGGTGCGCTTTCGGCGCCATGGCCGCCACGATGCTCCCGATCACCTGGTAGTCGAGGGCGACCTCGACGTCCGCGCCGTCAGGGTCTGGAGTTGGGGTTGCGCCGTCCAGCCACACGTTGGTGATATCCGGCGCGTTCAGGCCGAGGCGCGCAAACGAGGCCGCAAGGTCGAAGGGGTGGACGACACCACCGAGCTCGATCATTGCCGCCACGAGCTCGAGGCCCGCACCGCCATTGGGCAGACGCGGGAAGTCGTACAGCGAGGCGATCTGCGGCGGGTCGTACGAGAACACCGCGGACCGGCCGTCGTCGAGCCCGCGCACGTGCGAACGTGCCAGAGGGCGGTCGTCGAGCCCGTAGACGCCTTCAACGATGCGATCGAGGTGGGCGGGGAGACGAACCGGTCCGAGGTGACCGCGATATTCGACCGTGCGGCCGTCGGGGCGCACCCAGCCGAAACGCTCCAGCTCGACTTCGAACGCGCGTGACAGCTGCTCGGTGCGGCCACGCAGCATCACGCGCCTCGTGGCTGGGTCCTCGCCGGTGACCTCCAGCCCGGCGGCGGTCGCCCATCGCACCACGCGATCCCGGTCGGCGGTATCGAAGCCATGGCGCGCGTTCAGCTGGGCAATGTCGAGGTGTCGCGAGCTCGGGTCCGGGAGCGATTGCAGCCATGCGAGGCTCTCGGCCGTGGTCGGCCCGGTGGTGCGCTCGCGCAGCATGAGCGTCACGCCGGCGTCGGCCTGCAACTCCTCGGCGCTGAGCTTCCGGAGGTGTCGGTGGCCGGGGCGGGTGCCCCCACCGGGGTGATAGGCGCTGCCGCGCAGCGGAACGGAGTCGGGCATGGTCGCCCCCCTCTCGAGGGCGTCGGGCGGGCGCCGCCGTTGCGACGGCGCTGCATCCCGACGCGGAGCCGCCCATCATCGAGCGCGTCTCCGGACAGCGCGGGGACGTCCGCGCCACGACGTCGAGGCCGCGGTCAGGCGGGAATGCGCGTCCGCCCGATGGCGTCGATGGCGCCGTGATTCTCGAGCGATGAGAGGTCGCCGGGATCGATCCCCAGGTAGACCGAACGGACCACGCGGCGGAGCACCTTCGCGTTGCGCGTTTTGGGCAGTTCTGTCACGATCTCGACCGCGTGGGGAGCGAGCGCCTTGCCGAGGTCCTCGGCGACGCGCGCGGCGAGGGCGGTGCGCAGCTCGGCTGAGTCCGTGACACCGGGCTTGAGCACCACGAACACCACCAGCGCCTCGCCCTTGAGCGGGTCGGGCACCCCGATGGCCGCTGCTTCGGCGACCGCCCGATGCGCGACCAGCGCCGACTCGACCTCGGCCGGCCCGAGCCGCTTGCCGGCGACCTTGATCGTGTCGTCGCTCCGCCCGCGCACGTACCAGAGACCGTCGGCGTCCACCTCGACCCAGTCACCGTGCACCCAGACGTCGGGCCAGCGCGACCAGTAGGTGTCGAGATAGCGCTGACGGTCGCGCCAGAACCCGCGCGTCATCCCCGGCCACGGCGCGCGAATCACGAGCTCTCCCACCCGCCCGCGAACGCTGGCGCCGTTCTCGTCCACCACGTCGGCGGCCATCCCAGGGCATGGTCCCGCGAACGCGCACGGTCGCAGCGGCGTGAGCATGTTGCCAGCGAGAATCCCGCCTGAGATCTCGGTCCCGCCCGAGTAGTTGATCACCGGGAGGGTGCCGCCGCCGATCTTCTGCTGATACCACAGCCACGGATCGGTGTTCCACGGCTCTCCTGTCGATCCGAGCACGCGCAATGACGACAGATCGTGAGCCGCCACAGGCGCATCGCCGTGACGCATCAGCGCTCGAATCACTGTCGGCGCAACCCCCAGCACCGTGACGCGATGGCGCTCGACAACCGCCCAGAGGCGATCGGGACCCGGATGATCCGGGACGCCGTCGAAGAGCACCAGCGTCGCGCCGATGCTGAGCGCACCGCAGATCGCCCACGGACCCATCATCCAGCCGATGTCGGTGAACCAGAGCAACCGGTCGCGCTCGCCGACATCGAAGCAGTGGGCCATGTCCTGGGTCGCCTTCACGGGAAACCCGCCGTGGACATGGACCGTGCCCTTGGGCCGCCCGGTGGTTCCGCTCGTGTAGATGATCATGAACGTCGAATCCGCTTCGGTATCCGCGATCGGCGGACCGTGTGCGAAGTCGTCGGGCATCGCGCCGTAGACGGCGTCGCGACCGGCCTGCATCGGTACCGTCGCGCCGAGCTGCTGCACCACCAGGAGGTGCTCGAGTGACGGCAATTGGGCGGCGGCCTCATCGGCGACGGCCTTCATGTCGACGGTGCGACCGCGCCGCGTGAATCCGTCAACAACGACAAGAACCTTGGCGTCGCAATCGGCGAGGCGGGAGACGATCGCACCCGCGCCGTATCCGCTGAAGAGGGGAACCACGATCGCCCCGAGCCACGCGCATGCGAGGAACACCGCGACTGTCTCGGGGATCATCGGCAGGCAGACGCCCACGCTGTCCCCGGCCCGGATGCCGAGCGTGTGCAGCCGTGATGCGGCGAATGCGGTCTCGCGCTCGAGGCGCGCGTACGTCCATTCCCGAGTGCTGCCGTCGTCGCCCTCCCACACGACCGCGATGCGTTCCGGGGCGCGCCGCGCCCAGCGGGTGACCGCATTGTGTGCGAGGTTGAGCCTGCCCCCACGCCAGAAGCGGGTCCAGGGCAGCCCGGACGATGTGTCCATCGCCACATCGAAACGCTGCGTCCATTCCACGCCGATGTCATCCACCATGGCGGTCCAGAAACGCTGCGGGTCGTCCCGGGCGATGCGCGCGACCCCGTCGAGGTCACCGGCACCGAGGCTGTCGATGAAGTGCTTGATGCGCGAATCGCCGGCCTGCTCGGCGGTCGGGATCCACGCGAAGGGCGAGTCGTTGCCGCTCATCTCGCAGTGACCATAGCTCGTGGTCAGCGGTCGATCGCGGCCATGTCCCAGTGTCGATCACCGCGAACGCTGTCAGGGGTGACCGCCGCCTCGAGCCGAGCGATGTCGGCCGCGTCGAGGACGATGTCGGCGGCGCCGGCGTTCTCCTCCAGACGGGCGCGCCGCTTGGTGCCAGGGATCGGGATGACGTCGAGGCCTTGGTGGAGCACCCAGGCGAGTGCCAGCTGAGCGGCGGTCACGCCCGCCTCGGCAGCGATGTCCCCGATCCGCGAGGCGACCGCGACGTTGGCTTCGAAGTTGCCCTCGGCAAAACGCGGGAAGCGGCGGCGTCGCGTGTCCGACTGCGCCAGGGTGTCGGGGTTCAGCGCGCCGGTGAGGATGCCCCGTCCCAGCGGGCTGTATGCGACAAAACCAATGCCGAGCTCGCGGGTCGTGGGCAGGACGGACTCCTCGACATCGCGAGCGAACAGCGAGTACTCCGATTGCACCGCAGAGATCGGGTGGACCGCGTTGGCCCTGCGGATGTTGTCCGAACCGGCTTCGCTCAAGCCGAGGTAGCGGACCTTCCCCGCCTGCACGAGCTCGGCCATCGCGCCGACGGTCTCCTCGATGGGCACCGAGCGATCGAGCCGGTGCTGGTAGTAGAGATCGATGACGTCGATGTCGAGGCGATGGAGCGACGCGTCGCACGCTCGATGCACGTATTCGGGGCGGCCGTTGATGGTCTGCGAACCGTCGGCCTTGCGCTCGAAACCGAACTTGGTGGCCACGACGTATTGATCACGACGTCCGGTCAGGGCTCTGCCCACCAACTGCTCGTTGGTGTACGGGCCGTACTGGTCGGCGGTGTCGAGCAGGGTGATCCCCAGCTCCGCGGCGCGGTCGATGGTTGCGATCGATTCGCGTTCATCACGTTCTTCGGCGGTGCCGTAGAAGTCCGACATGCCCATGCAGCCGAGCCCCAGCGCGGAAACCTCCAATCCCTGCGTCCCCAGCGCGCGCAGCTCCACGTTCCAGCACCTCCTGATCCGTCGTCCCCAGACTGGCCAGACTGGAAGGATGAGCGAAGGGGGATTGGCTATGCCACCTGAGCGATGGTCGGCGTCGATGCTCTGGCGGCCCGGCGGGTGTCGACCCACCCGTAGGTCGTGGCCGCGATCGCGGTGAGTCCGGCGACGAGGAATGCCAGCTCGGTGCCGCCGATCTCGGCGAGCCACCCCGCGAGGAGACCACCCAGCGGTGCGGTACCGAAGAACACGTATCCATAGATGCCAAGGACACGCCCGCGCATCTGATCGGTCACCGCCAGCTGCAGGGTCGCATTGGCCTGCGATGAGTAGAGCGTGAAAGCGATGCCGGTGATGACGAGGGCGAGACCCGCGGCCCACACCACGTGCAGCGGAGCGATCGCGATCTCAGACACCGAGAACAGTGCGGCGCCGATGAGCATCGTGTGCCGGCTCGCCCGCCCGAGCGACGCCGAGAACAACGCGCCGACCAGCGCGCCGAAACCGAACAGGGCGGACAGGATGCCGAAGGTCTCCGGCCCGCTGTTGAGCGTCCGCGACGCGAGCACGGGGAGGAGCACGTTGAAGTTCATGCTGATCGTCGCGATCATCAGCATCATGACGAGCACCGAGCGGATCACCGGCTTGCGCCATGCGAACTTCAGCCCCTCGAGCGATCCGCGCAGCACGTTGTGGTTGCGCTGGTCCTTGCGCACCGGAAACAGCTGGTCGACGCGCATCGCCCAGAGCGCTGCGAGGACGGCGAGATAGCTGATCGCGTTGATCAGGAAGCAGATTCCGACCCCGGCGACGGCGATCAGGCCACCGGCGATGGCCGGTCCGACGATGCGCGAGGCGTTGAACAGGCTGGAATTCAAGGCCACGGCATTGGGGAGCTCGTCACGTCCGACCATCTGGATGGTGAACGCCTGGCGCACCGGCATGTCGAGCACGGTGATCAGTCCGGTGATGCCCGCGATGAGATACACCTCCCACACGGTTGCGTGCCCGGTGAGAGTTAGACCTGCGAGCAGAGCCGCCGTGACCATGAACGCTGCCTGCGTGCCGATCAGCACCTTGCGCTGATCGAGCCTGTCTGCGAACGCGCCACCGAAGAGGCCGAAGAGCCCATAGGGGCCGAACTGGCACACCGCGAGGAGCCCGACCGCGAGCGGCGAGTGCGTGTTCTGCACGACGAACCACGCCTGCGCCACGCTCTGCATCCACGTGCCGCTGATGGAGACGACCTGCCCGAAGAAATACAGACGGTAGTTGTAGTGACGGCGCAGGCTCAGGAAGGTGCGCGCCGTGGCGTTGCCGATGCCGAGGCTCATTCGGGCTGGGCCAGGAGCGCCTCGAGCGGCGCGATGGCCGCAGCGACAGCTGCGAGGTCGGTGCCGGCGAGCTTGCCGAGACGGGCTGACAACCAGGCGGTGCGCTTGGACCGGATCACCTTGAGCACCCGCTGACCCTCGGGCGTGACCTCGAGGTCCACCCTGCGCCTGTCCCGCTCCGCCTGACGCCGTGTGATCAGACCGGACGCCTCGAGACGATCGAGATGGGTGCAGACCGAGGGCATCGATGTGCCTTCCCGGGCCGCCAGCTCGGCGACCCCGATGCTCGGATTGCCCTCGATCAGTCCAAGCAGCGAGAGCTGTCCCGGAGATACACCGGATGTGTGCACCTCGCGGCGCAGCCTGCGGTTGAGGTGCAGCAGTACCGGGCGCAGCCGGTTGGCGACGTCGACGGGGTTGCTTGCGACTGCTGTCATGGTGTGAGTTGATTATATAGCCTAACTAATGTTCTGGCAACCCCTGCACACGCCCTGGGAACCCTGCGGGGACTTCTGGCGTCTCGTTGTCCACACGATGTGCCACCGCCTGGAGGGTCCCTGAGATGCGCAAGTTGCTGTTCGCCGGCTTCGGTGTCGCCGCGGCCGTTGTCCTGCAGGCGGGTCAGGCACTGGCGTGCGGGGGCCTGGTGGCGCCCGATGGCGACGTCCGCCTTGCCAAGGCCACGACATTCGTCGCCTGGTCAGGTGGCGTCGAGCACTACGTCACCAGCTTTGCCTACACCGGCGCGGTGACCGATGTGGGATGGATCGTGCCGCTCCCCGCGATCCCGACGTCCATCACCGAGGCGGGCGCCTGGACGCTCCAGCGCCTGGAACGTGAATTCGCTCCTCCGGTGGCATTTTCAGACTCCCTGCAAGTCGCGGCCGTGGCGGGCGCGCCCGCGGTCGTGATCGAGCAGGTGCAGGTCGAGGCGCTCGACGTCACTGTCGTCAAGGGAAGCGGCCAGGCCGTCATCGACTGGTGCACGCACAACGGGTTCCTGGTGTCGCCGGAGATCGAGGCCCACCTGCTCCGCTACGCGTCATCCAGCCCCGTCTTCATGGCCGCTAAATACAACACCTCGCTCGCGCTCCAGCGTCACCAGCAGGCGGGCGACGGCGTGCCCCTGTTGATCACCATGCACACGCCTCATCTCTGGGTCCCGCTCGAGATCCTCGCCAACGACGGAGCCCCGGTGAACGCGGACCTCTTCCTGCTCACCGACCAGTCCGTGCACACAGCGAACGGAGTGGCCGTGACATCGAGTCTTGCGGACGGCGCCAGCCTGGACGGTGCGGCGGGATTCACCGTGGCGGGTGTCGAGCCGATGGGCGCGAGCCTGCACCACGATCTTTCCATCGACCGGAACATGTCGTGGGTGCCATCGCATGGGTACGTGACATACCTCACCTTGAATGCTCCTGGTGCCACCGTCACCTACGACCTTGGGGTGGGCTCCGACGGCGTCATCAGGCTCACATCGTTCGGATCGCCGCTGGCGAATCTCGGCGGCGCCGGTGCGATTCCGGTGACCTCCGATCAATCGGACATCCTCTTCGCGGCGCTGCTCATCGCCGGGACCATCGCCGTCGTGATTCCGCTGGCCGTCTGGCAGCTCCGGCCCCGCCGGGTGTCAGTCAGAGGTTGAGGATGTCGACCGGTGTGATGGCCTCGTCGAGCGTCATGCCGGTCACCGTCGCGAAGAAGTACAGCTGCGCCTCGAGGGTCCGCGCGATGTTTGCAGCCTGTCGGAAGCCGTGCTGCTCTCCCGGATATCCGATGTAGGCACACGGAACTCCCGCACTCCGCAGAGCAGCGAACATCATCTCCGCCTGGTTTGCCGGAACCACCGGATCATCGAGACCCTGGAGCAGCAGCACCGCACCGCGCACCTGATCGATGAAGTGCACCGGCGAGCGATCGTACATGCCGCGACCCTTCGGCAGCGGTGCGTCGTAACGGGCTTCGAACTTGTGCCCGGCCATCGCGAACAGCGCCTCCAGGTCAGCGATGCCGAAGAGGCTCGCACCCGCCTGAAACTCATCGTGGAATGTCATCGCGCAGAGCACCGCGTACCCACCGGCGCTGCCGCCGTGGATGAACAGCCGGTCGGGGTCGACAGCACCGCGGTCCACGAGATCGAGCGCGCCGGCCAGGCAGTCGCCGACATCGACGACGCCCCACTGTTCATTGAGGCGATCGCGGTAGGTGCGGCCGTACCCGGTGCTGCCGCCGTAGTCGACGTCGAGATATGCGAAGCCGCGGCTGGTCCAGAACTGCACCGAAGGGTCAAGCGCGAAGTTCGTCGCCGACGTCGGCCCGCCGTGCGCGCGGAGGAGCAGCGGTGGCTTGCGCCCGGGGTCGGGGTCGACGGCGTCGTTTCGCGGCGCGTAGTACCAGGCATGCGCGGTCGCACCGCCGTATCCCGGGAAGGTCACGTGGCGCGCTGTCGAAAGGATCGATGCATCGACGGCCACGCCCGGGCTCTCCGACCCGACGATTCGATGTTCGCCGGACGCGAGGTTGTAGCGGACTACAGAAAGGGGAGCGTCCGGGGCTCCCGCCTCGAAGAGGACGTCGTCGCCCTCCGCGCTCACGTGCAGCGCAAAGGCCGTATACGGAACCTCGATTCGGCGCAGCTCTCCCGAAGCATCGAGCACGAAGAACTCCCATCCGCCGTCGCGGCGCGCCCAGAGCACGATCCGCCCGTCGCCGCAGAACGCGTAGGTCGAAAGTCCGAACATCCATTGCGCGTCACCACATTCCGCCTGCATCGGAGCGAGTGCATCGACCGACGCGCCATCCCAGCGATACAGGTTCCACCACCCGGTTCTGTCCGACATGAAGTGCACCACCGACGCCGGGGACCATGACGGCTGAAAGATCGACTCCGCCTGGCCGCCGGCAGCCAGGCGTGCGTCGCCCGGCACGCCTGCAAAGTCAAGGCTCGCAACCCAGAGCTCGCATCCGTCCCACGGCATGTTGGGCTGGTTCCAGGTGAGCCACAGCAGGCTGCTGCCGTCAGGACTGACCCGTGGCGTCGAGTAGAAATCGTTCCCCGACACGACGGAGACGGGCTCGCCGCCGCCGAGCGGGATCGCTCGCAGGTCGTTGACCACCGACGCACCGCGGTGGTCCTCGACGACGCAGATCAGCCGGTCCCTCGCGGCGTCGATCTCGAAGTCGGCATAGCGAAGGCCGGGATCGACCGGGGTCAGCGGCTCCGGCGCGGCGCCAGGAACGACGCGATGGATGCGGCCGTCGGCCGCATTGGAGAAGTACACGACGTCGCCGTGCGCCAGCATCGCCGCGCCGCCGTACTCGTGAACCCAGGTGCGTGCCGAGTACGGAGGGTCGATAACGTCGGAGGTCACCTCGCCGTGCTCGCGAACGATCACGCAGCGGCCGTGCTCGACGGGGCGACCCTCGATCCAGTAGGCGTCACCGCCGCTGAGCTGCACATCCATCAGCCGCATCCGAGCGGCCGCCGCGAGCTGCGGCGTGATCGGGGACGGCCAGACCGCCGACGCTGCGACGCCGGCCTTGGCGCGCAGGGTCATGCAGTGGGAACGACGACGAACTGCTCCGCGAGGCGACCCGGCTCCAGGCCGTTCGCCTTGGCTGTGGCTTCGAGCCAGCCGCGGACGCGCTCCTCGAGCGCATCCCAATCGCTGTACTGGCTGCGGTGGCAGCGGAGCGCCGCCAGCTTGCGATCGGCGGTGTCGGTCACGTCGACGACCGTGACGTCGGGGCTCCCACTTGCGACCGCGCTCAACCAGACCTCGGCCACGGAGTAGGGTTCGAGCCCCTCGACCTCGAGCAGCTCGGGGTGCGCAAACGGGTTCCGCGAATCGGGATACACCGCGCACAGCGCGGCCTCACCCGCAGCAAGGTGGTCGGGATGGCTGGCGAAGATGCGTGTGAAGTTGCGCAGCGGCGATTGGGTGATCACCCGCTGGGGCTGCTTCACTCGGATCACCCGCGTGATGTCTCGGCGCAACTCGATGCTGCTGGTGAGCCGCCCGTCCGGGTATCCAAGGAAGGTGAGGTCGGTGACACCGACGGCCGCCGCGGCCTCGGTCTGCTCGATCCGCCGGATGGTGGCCATCTCCTTGCGCGAGATGCTCCGATCCGATCCGCCGGCGTCCCCGTCGGTGATGATGCAGTAGGACACGGTTACGCCGGCGTCGGTCCATTTTGCGGTCGTCCCGGCGTTGCCGAAGTCGCAGTCGTCGGGATGGGCAACGACAACGAGGGCGCGTTCGATTCCGTCGATCTCTGACACGTCAAGGATGGTAGCCAAAGCGGACGCCGGAGCCCCTTCGACCCGTGCGACACTCGTTTTCATGTCTCCCGATCGGCCCATTCACCCGGATCTGGGCCGCCTTGCCGATCTCCTTGGCGACTGGTATGGCGAGGGCGTGGGCCAGTGGGCTGCCGGTGAGCGCTTCCGATACCACGAGTGGGTGAGCTTCGGTCACAACGGCAAGCCGTTCCTCGCCTACACGCAGCGGACCACGGCCGCCGACGACGGGCGCCCGCTCCATGCCGAGACCGGCTACTGGCGAGCGCTCGAGGACGGCTCGGTGGAGGTGGCGATGAGCCACCCGATCGGGGTGATCGAGATCGAGATCGGGCGGTGGGAGGGCAACTCGCTGAAGTTGCGCACCGAGTCGCTGGCGTGCACGCCGACCGCCAAGACCGTGACCGGGTTGGACCGTGACTACGAGATCGATGGAGACGTCCTCAGCTACCAACTGCGCATGGCGACCGACGGTGACGAGCCGCGACCCCATCTCGCGGCTTCGCTGCGCCGCGTGATTCCGGCCGGTCCGCAGGCCGGACAGTAGCCATGCGCGCAATTCCGATCCCGAGATCGCTGCGGCGCCTCCTCTCCGGCCCGACCCAGTCCTCAGCGCGCCCGATGCCGATTCACGACCCGACGGCCGACCCGGGACTCTTCGGCCCGGGGTCGGTCACGTGGGTGGTGATGCGTGAGCCTCGCCTGCTGCTGGCTGCTGGTCGCGCCCTGCTCCTCCAGGCAGCGAACCCGCTGGTCGCCCAGGGTGCGATCGAGCACAGCACCTACAAGTCGGATCCCTACGGCAGGCTGGAGCGGACCGTCCGGTGGGTCACGGTCGTCTGTTTTGGGACCACCCGGGAGGCCGAGCGGGTCTCGGGAGGCGTGAACCGGCTGCACCGGCCGGTGACGGGAACCCTGCCCGAGGCAAATGGCACCCGCCGCGTCCCGGGTGGCACGCACTATTCCGCGGGGGATCCCGCCCTCCTGCGGTGGGTTCACGCCTCCTTCGTCGACACGATGCTGGTCGCCCACAACGCGCTCGTGGGCGGGTTGAGCGAGGTCGAGCGCAACACCTTCGTCCGGGAGTGGGACGCGGTCGCCCGGCTCATGGGCCTGGCCCCCGGGCAGGGCTGGCCCGACGCCGCAGCGCTCCGGCGGTACGTGGACCGGGAGGTGCGTCGCGGCCAGGCCCTGCCGGGGGCCGGCTCCCGTGAGGTCGCAGAGACGGTTCTGCATCCCCCGGTCGGGTCCCCACTGATGCGACCGGGCATGGACACGCTCGCCTTCATCGCGACCGGGTTGCTCCCCGCGGACCTGCGCCGCGGCTATGGATTGATGTGGACCCCGGCCCACCGGGCCGCATTCGCCGGGCTCACCGGGTCGTTGCGGGCTGCCACTCCGGCGATGCCGAGGCGCCTGCGTATCTCGCCTGTGTACGACCTCGCCCTGGCCCGCGCAGAGGGCCGCTGGCCGGATTCGAGAGCCGCCTGACCGGCCGGCCCTCACTCAGCAGGGTGATTTTCACGCCAAACATGGCCTACCCATTGGTGAATCGGTACCCTACGAACTGCGTCCTGGGGCAGAGGTACGCCCAGCGGACATTTGGCGTCACAAGGAGGCACACATGACCTTAGGAAGTTGGCGGGCAAAATCAGTGCCCGCTCTTATCGGTCTCGGGGCGATAGTTCTCGCCGCCTGCGGGAGCACCACCACTGCGACCGGGCCCTCGGTCACCAAGACCACGGCGACGTTCGCTGAGGGCCCCGGAGCACAGCCGAACTACATCTTCCCCCTGGCGTCGCTGGCGTACTTCAGCGTCGCGAACCTCAGCCAGTTCCAGTTCCTAATGTACCGGCCGCTGTACTGGTTCGGGACCAACGGCCAGGTTCAGCTGAACAGCAGCCTCAGCCTCGCCGATCCCCCCGTGTATTCCTCTGACGGCAAGTCGGTGACCGTCACCCTCAAGGGCTGGAAGTGGTCGGACGGAACCCAGATCACCGCCCGTGACATTCAGTTCTGGCAGAACATGGTCACCGCGAACGCTGCCAACTGGGCGGGCTCATCGCCTGGGGAGTATCCCCAGAACGTGACCAGCACCACGATCAGTCCGACCAACCCGCTCCAGATCACCTTCAACCTCACCCAGGCCTATGGCTCGTACTGGTTCACCTACAACGAGCTGAGCCAGATCACCCCGCTTCCCCAGCATCTGTGGGACAAGGAGTCGGCGACTGGCGCGGTCGGAAACTACGACCAGACGACGGCGGGTGCCGTTGCGGTCTACAAGTTCCTCGACTCGCAGTCCAAGTCCATCTCGACCTACGACACCAACCCGCTCTGGCAGGTCGTCTCGGGTCCGTGGAAGCTCAAGTCGATGGACACCGCAGGCAACATCTCGATGGTGCCGAACCCCGGCTACGGCGGACCGGTCAAGCCGACCCTGACCCAGTTCAACGAGGTGCCCTTCACCAAGGACACCGCGGAGTTCGATCAGCTCAAGGCGGCGACCTCGGTCAACAACACAACGATTGACTGGGGCTATATCCCTGACGCCGACGTGCTGCAGAAAGCGACGTTGAGCAACATCTACAACTTCTCAACCTGGGCAGGCTGGCAGATCACCTACTTCCCGGAGAACTTCACCAACCCGACAAGCGGGCCGATCTTCAGCCAGCTGTACTTCAGACAGGCGATGCAGTACCTGGTCGACCAGAACACCTTCATCAGCAAGGCGTTCTTCGGATACGGCTATCCGACCTACGGCCCCGTGCCGACCAAGCCGTCCTCGAACTTCGTCGATTCGTTCGAGCGAGCCAATCCATACCCGTACAGCCCGAGCAAGGCGGTGTCGCTGCTCCAGGCCAACGGGTGGACGGTCAACGCGGGCGGCGTCAGCACCTGCACGAGCCCGGGCACCGGCACTGGCCAGTGCGGCGCAGGCGTGCCGATGGGAGCCAAGGCCTCGTTCAGCCTCCAGTACGTGAGTGGAACGCCCGCTCTGGACCAGGAGATGGCGCAGTTCAAGACGGACTACGCGCTGGCAGGCATCGCGATCAACCTCTCCACCGCACCCTTCAACACGGTCATCGGCAATGCGACCCCCTGCAAGGCCGGCCAGCCGTGCACCTGGGACATGGAGTTCTGGGGTGGTGGTTGGATCTACGCTCCTGACTACGAGCCCACCGGCGATGAGCTGTGGTCGTGCACGGGAACCGGGGCCAGCGTGCAGTACGCGGGCTCGGACTCCGGCGGCTACTGCGACCCGCAGGCGCAGAGCCTGATCGTCAACACCGAGACGAGCAGCGCCATCTCGGCCATGTACGCCTACGAGGACTACCTCACCAAGCAGCTTCCAGTCATCTGGATGCCCGTCAACTACGCGCAGCTGAACATGATCAACAAGAATCTGAAGGGCACCCAGCCGCTGGATCCGCTCCTCCAGATCTACCCGGAAAACTGGCGCTGGTCCTGAGCCAGGGGCTCTAGGTAACCTTCACCGCATCAATCGGGGGATGCCGGCAAGTGCCGGCATCCCCCCGTCCGTTCCGCTAATCTTTTGCCAAATGGGCGTCAGGGCGAGGTAGGAAGGAGCAAATGCTCGGCTACATCATCCGGCGGGTGCTTCAGGCAATCCTGATCACGATCGGCGTGACGCTGATCGTCTTCATCCTCCTGCACGTGATCCCGGGTGGCGGGGTGGCCAGGAACATCCTCGGCCCCCGAGCCAGCCAGGCGCAGATCAATGCGTTCAACCACGACAACGGCCTCGACCAGCCGCTTCCTCTCCAGTACCTGACTTACCTCTGGCAGCTAGCGCACGGGAACTTCGGCTTCTCGTACAAGCTCAATCAGACCGTCGCTTCGATCCTCCTCCAGTACCTTCCCAAGACCCTGCTGCTCCTCGGCCTCTCCTACGTCGTCGCGATCGTCATCGCGATCCCGCTCGGCATCTACCAGGCCGTCCGGCGCAACAAGGTCGACGATTACATCTTCACCGGGGCCTCGTTCGTCCTCTACTCGATGCCCGTGTTCTGGCTCGGCATCATCCTCATCGTCCTCTTCAGCTTCGTCCTCCACTGGCTCCCAGCCGAAGGGCCTCAGGGCGCATTCGTCACCGATGACTTCGGCCAGCTGAGCTCGCTCATCCTGCCGGTGGCGACGCTCTCGCTCGTGACCATCGCATCATTCAGCCGGTACATGCGCTCGTCGACGCTGGAGAACATGGTCCAGGACTACACGCGAACAGCACGGGCGAAGGGCGCATCGAATTCGCGAGTGCTGTTTGTTCACGTGCTGCGCAACGCCATGATCCCGATCCTCACGCTGATCGGGCTTTCCGTGGGCTACGTCTTCAGCGGTGCGCTGATCACCGAAGCGCTCTTCAACTACCCGGGGATCGGCTACATCTTCTGGAACGCAACGCTGACAACTGACTATCCGATCATCCTCGGCGTGATCGTCGTGACCGGCTTCGCGACCGTCCTCGGTTCGCTCATGGCCGACGTCATGTACGCGATCGCCGATCCGCGCGTGAGGTATCGCCGAACATGAGCACGTTGGACCAACCGCAAAGCATCCTTTTCCCGGTTCCCGGAGGCGCGACCCAGGAGAAACCGGCAGAGGTTCAGGACATCGTCCCGGCCTTCGAGGCCCAGGGCGTCTGGCGGTTGGCATTCAACGTCTTCGTCCAGAATCGCCTCGCCGTGGTCGGAGTCGGGATCGTCGTGTTCATGGTCCTGTTCTGCTTTGTGGGACCGCTCTTCTACCACACCAATCAGAACGACACGAACCTGGCGAACGAGTTCCTGGCGCCATCGTCGGCGCACTTGCTTGGTACCGACCAGGACGGCTTCGACATCATCGGCCGCCTGATGATCGGTGGCCAGACGTCACTGGAGATCGGCATCGCGGCCGCCCTCATCGCCACGCTGTTCGGCGTCCTCTGGGGTGCCGTGGCGGGCTTCTTCGGCGGCTGGGTGGACAACCTGCTGATGCGCTTCGTCGACATCATGCTCGCGATCCCCGCGCTGTTCCTCCTCCTGTTCCTCGCCGTCGCCTTTCCGCGCAACGTGCTGACCTTGATCCTCGTGGTCTCGGTCACCGCGTGGCTCATCCCGGCTCGTCTCGTGCGTGCCGAGGCCCTCACGTTGCGGACTCGCGAGTATGTCCAGGCGGTCACCATGATGGGCGGGGGCGGATTTCGAATCGTGCTTCGCCACATCATTCCGAACTCCGTCGGGACCATCATGGTCAACGCGACGTTCCAGGTCGCCGATGCGATCCTCCTCGTCGCTGCGGTCAACTACCTCGGTCTCGGAATTGCCCCACCGGCCACCAACTGGGGCGCGATGCTCTCCGACGGCACGACGTACATCGCCAACGGGTGGTGGTGGTTGATCTATCCCGCGGGCCTCGCCATCGTGCTCACGGTGGTCGCGTTCAACTTCATCGGCGACGCGCTTCGGGATGCGCTCGAGGTTCGGCTCCAGAAGCGCTGAGGGCGCATCGAACGCTGTCATCGGGGCGGGGGCTGTGCTCCGCCCTCTCGTCCGGGGCCTGTCGGAGCGGGGACCCCTCGCCGCTCAGCTGCCCGGTCTGACTCCTCATCGCGCAGTGTTCTGGGAACGTCTTGCGCGGCGCCGGTCAGCAGATCGGCGCTTCCCCCCGCTCCGCCACCCGGACGGCCGTGTGGGGCTTGCGCCCTCCCCGATTACGCGCTCCATACCCTTATCGCGTCCCTCGCTGGGGTGGGACGGGGCTACGCGGCGGTTTCCAGGGGTGCGCGCAATGGGAAGTGGCAGGCCGCCATGTGGTGTTCGCCAAAGGCTCTGAGCGGCGGCTCCTCCTCGGCGCAGAGCTGCTGGGCGCGGGGGCAGCGGGTGCGGAACCGGCAGCCCGACGGGGGGTTGATGGCCGAGGGAATCTCGCCCTTCGGTGCGTCCATGTCCTTGGTGCGTTCGATGTCCGGGTCGGGAATCGGGATCGCGCTGACGAGCCCTTTGGTGTACGGGTGGGCGGGCTCCGAATAGAGCTCGGCGCCGGACCCGATCTCGACCATCTTCCCGAGGTACATCACGCCGATGCGGTCGGACATGTACTTCACGACCGAGAGGTCGTGGGAGATGATCACGTACGTCAGGCCGTACTTCTCCTGCAGGGCGTTCATCATATTGAGAATCTGCGAACGGATCGAGACGTCCAGGGCCGACACCGGCTCGTCGGCGACGATCAGATTCGGGTTCAGGGCAAGCGCCCTCGCGAGTCCGATGCGCTGACGCTGACCGCCGCTGAACTCGTGGGGATACCGGTCGAGGGCACCGCGCGCGAGGCCGACATCATTGAGCAGCTCCGCGCAACGCTCGACCTGCTGCGACTTGTTCCCGATGCCCTGGATCGCCAGGGGCTCACGAAGGATTGTGACGACGCGCATCCGCGGGTCCAACGACGCATACGGGTCCTGGAACATCATCTGCATGTCACGGCGCTTGGTGCGCAGCTTGCCGCGTCCCATCTTGGCGATGTCCTCGCCGTTGATGACGATGGAACCGGATGTGGGAGGCTCGAGCGCGACGATCATCCGCCCGGTTGTGGTCTTGCCGCATCCCGACTCGCCGACGAGACCGAATGTCTCTCCGGGGAGCACTTCGAACGACACATCGGACACGGCATGCACCGCGCCGACCTGCCGCTGCAACACCGCGCCCTTGGTGACGGGAAACTCTTTGACAAGGTTCTTGACCACGAGAAATGGCTTGCGGCCGTTGGACGGAACGGGCGTCGCCGTCGGAGTCGCGGGCGTGACCGTCATCTGGCCGGAACCGTCTGCGCAACAACGGGGCTGTCAACGCCGGCAGGGTGATGGCATGCGTAGTAGTGCCCCGGCTCGTGCTCGATGAGCAACGGTTCCTCCGTGTGGCAGATCGCGGTGTCGTACCTGCAGCGCGCGGCAAAGCGGCAGGCGGGCGGAGGCGCGGTGAGGTCGGGCGGCAGACCCGGAATGCTGTACAACCCGGTCGCGGCGTCCTGGTCGAGCCTCGGGATCGCTTCGACGAGCGCCTCCGTATACCGATGACGCATCCCCTTGAACAGCCTGCGCGTCTCGGACGTCTCGACGATCTTCCCCGCGTACATCACCGCGACGCGGTCCGCGCGACCGGCGATGACCCCCATGTCGTGGGTGATGAGGAGCACCGCCATGTGCAGGCGCCGGCGCAGATCGTCGAGCAGGTCGAGGATCTGCGCCTGGATGGTGACGTCGAGCGCCGTTGTGGGCTCGTCCGCGATGAGCAGCTTCGGGTCACACACCAATGCCATGGCGATCATCACGCGCTGACGAAGACCGCCGGACAGCTGGTGGGGATAGTCATGGAGACGCTCTCGCGGACGGGGCATCCCGACCAGGCCGAGCACTTCGGCGCAGCGCTCGCGGGTCTCGTCGTCGCTGGTGTCGCGGTGGATGTGCAGCACCTCGCCGATCTGGTCACCGATCGTCATCGTCGGGTTCAGGGACGTCATCGGGTCCTGGAAGATCACCGCGACCTCGTTGCCTCGGATGTCGCGCATCGCCTTCTCGTCGAGCGGCACGACATCGCGGCCGTTGAGCTTGATGCTGCCGGCGACGATGCTGCCACCCGAGGGCAGCAGTTTCATGATCGACATCCCGGTGATGCTCTTGCCGGAGCCCGATTCGCCCACAAGCCCCAGGGTTTCGCCGGGGGCGATGTGCAAGGAGATGCCGTCCACCGCGCGCACCGTGGTTCGAGACAGCCGGATATGGCTCTTCAGACCCTCTATCTCGAGGACATTGGTCGCGTTATCCATGGCGAACTGAGCAATACCTCCTCACGCCGCAGTGTATCAGCGCCACAGTGCCGGTTTGGGTATTGTCGAGCGCCTACGGATTGGCTAGGCTCCTCGCAGTGACGGTGATGGAGGGCGACCCGGGCGTACAGGTCGAAGAGGACACATTCGACGGCGTTCGCGGCCTCCGCATCCACGTGAGGACCTGGCTCCCCGCAGGCGCGCCCATCGGGGTGGTGGTGATCGCCCACGGGTTCGCGGAGCACGCCGGTCGATACTCGGCCGTCGCCGAGCGGCTCGTCGCAGATGGGCTCGCCGTTCGCGCCGCCGATCATCGCGGTCATGGCCTGAGCGAGGGCAAGCGCACTAGCGTCGTGCGCTTCGGTGACTACGTCGACGACTTGAACGCGGTGATCGCGCAGGCCCGGGGTCGCTGGCCGTCACAGCCACTCGTCCTGCTCGGGCACAGCATGGGCGGCCTGATCGCTCTCGACCTCGCGGTGCGGTCCAGCGACTCACTCGACGGCCTCATCGTCTCGGCACCTGCTGCGTGTCCCCGCGAGGTGTCGAGGTTCAAGCTCGCGGTCGGACGAGCTCTGTCCCGCGTGGCGCCGGACACGGGCGTTCTGCGGCTCCCGCTCGACCGGATCAGCCGGGATCCCGCGGTGGTCGCCTCCTACAACAACGACCCGCTCGTGTTCCGCGCGCCGATGCGCGCGCGGCTCGGTGCGGAGATGCTCGATGCGATGGACCGTGTCGATGCGGGGCTGCCATCACTGCGCGTCCCCTTGCTGGTGATGCAGGGAACCGCGGACGGTCTTGTGGATCCGGGGTGTGGACCGCATGTCTACGAGCGCGCGGCCTCGCCCGACAAGACACTGAAGATGTACGACGGGCTCTGGCACGAGATCTTCAACGAGCCGGAGCGCGATCACGTGCTCGGCGATCTGATTGCATGGTTGCGAACGCATCTCTCCGCCTCACCCAGCTGAGGGCTACAGTTCATTCAGCGATGCGCGAAGTGTGGGCCGTCAAACCGGGATCCAAGGTCGACATCTCGACACTTGACCCCGCGGACACGCGCGCACTGCGGGGCGGGCACAGAGCCGCCGACGCAGCACTCGACGCTGACAGAGCTGCGCTGATCGAATGGCAGACTCGGCTGTGGGCCGAGAGCAAGCGCTCGTTGCTGCTGATCGTCCAGGGCACCGACGCGTCGGGGAAGGACGGCACGATTGCCCATGTGTTCAGCGGCGTCAACCCGCAGGGCACCAGCGTCACCGCATTCAAAGTGCCGACCGCGGAAGAGCTGGCCCACGACTTCCTGTGGCGCGTTCATCGAGCGGTGCCGCACGCGGGAGAGATCGGCATCTTCAATCGATCCCAGTACGAGGACGTCCTGGTTGCGCGTGTGCGCAAGCTCGTCCCGAAACAGGTGTGGAAGCAGCGATACGACGACATCAATGCCTTCGAGTCGCTGCTCAGCGAGGGCGGTACGACGATCATCAAGTGCTGCCTGCTCATCTCCAAGGATGAGCAGCGCCGGAGGTTTGAAGAGCGCCTCAAAGATCCCCAGAAACGCTGGAAGTTTCAGCGCGGAGACCTCGAGGATCGGGCGCTCTGGAAGGAGTACCAGACCGCGTACTCGGAAGCGATCGAACGCACGTCAACGAAAGCGGCGCCGTGGTACGTGATTCCCGCGGATCACAAGTGGTATCGCAACTGGGCGGTGAGCCGGCTCCTCATCGAAACGCTCAGCGAGATGGATCCGAAGTACCCCGATCCCACCGACCTCGCCGGGCTGACGGTCACGTGAGCCTTTGCACGTGACCCTTTGCACTTGACCCGTTGCACCTGACCGTTGCGTCATGCGGGCCGGTCCGCGATCCATACCATGTGGCATCCGGTGCTTGCCGGCGAATCTGCAACGGCCTGTAGGACGCGGTCGAGCCGGAACCCAAGCGTCCGCGGAACGCCGGCACTCGCGCTGTTGGCTTCATCGCAATGGATTTCGACCCGATGCACGCCGGGAAGCGCAAATGCGGCATCCGTGAGCAGGCGCGATGCGGCCGTGGCGATGCCGCGACGCTGGTAGCCGGCGTGAACCCAGTAGCCGATCTCCAGCGCTCCGGGACCGATGCGCGGCATCAGGCCACAACCGCCGACGAAGCGACCGGAGTCGCGCAGCGTGATCGCGTAGTTGGCGGCTGCATCACCGCCGAATTGCGCCACCGAGGGGCCGAGAAATGCCATGACCGACGCGTCGGTCGGAGCTGTCTGCGCCCATGGCATCCACGGCCGGAGGCTGTCCAGGCTCGCCGCGATTGCGTCCTTGAGAGCAGCGCCGTCAGACAATCGATAACGCCGCAGCACCACGGCGTCACCGTGCAGCGCTTCCGGAGGGCGGAACTCCATGCGGAGAGATTCTCTCGTTCCAGCCGCACGTGGCGACCCCGATCGGATTCGAACCGACGATCTCCACCTTGACAGGGTGGCGTGTTAGGCCAGGCTACACCACGGGGCCGCGAAGCACCCGATCATAGCAACCATGCCTCGCCGCCCCATGCGCCCCAACGAGATCTCGTCCGGAGGCGTGGTGGTGCGGCGAGGCGGGGATGGCTACGAGATCTGCCTTGTGAGCGATGGGAAGTACTGGGGATTCCCCAAGGGCCACGTCGAGCCTGGAGAAACGCCGGAGGCGGCAGCGCTGCGCGAGGTGTCCGAGGAGACGGGCATCCCCCTCCAGTCGCTTGTCGTTCGTGCCCCACTGCCCGCGACCGAGTACGTGTACCGGCGGCCGAACCACGGTCCTCTGGTCTTCAAGCGCGTCCATCACTTCATCATCGAGGCGCCGGCCGACGTGGAGCTGAATCCCGATCCGGGTGAGATTGCTGAGGCCGCGTGGCTCCGGTTCGACGACGCGAGAACCCGGCTCGGCTTCAAGAGCAGCGTCGAGATCCTCGATGCGGCGCGGCGCATCCTCGAGCCGGAGCCCCCACCGGGGACGCGATCGAGCGCGCCGTAGAATCGGGCCGCATGCAACTGTTCGACACCGCTCGCCGGGAGGTGGTGCCCTTCGAGCCGCTGGGCGGACGGGTCGGCATCTACGTCTGCGGCATCACGCCGTACGACTCGGCGCACCTCGGCCACGCCTTCGTCTACCACGTCTTCGACGTCCTGCATCGCCGGTTTCGTGCGGCCGGGCTTGCCGTGCGCAGCGTCCGCAACATCACCGACGTCGACGACGACATCCTGCGGGTCGCGCGTGAGCGCGGAATGGACTTCCGAGAGCTCGCCACCGAGCAGGTGCGGATGTTCGACAACGACATGGCCGAGATCGGCCTGCTCCCGGTTGACGCAGCGCCGCGCGCAACCGAACACGTGGAGGAGATGGTGGACTGGATCGCGCGGCTCGTCGACGGCGGCTATGCGTACGCCGTCGACGGCTGGGTCTTCTTCGAGTCGGGCGTCTATCCCGACTACGGACGGTTGAGTCACCTGGACCACGCCACCATGAATGCGCTCAGCCGAGAGCGCGGCGCCGATCCCGACGATCCCCGCAAACGCCACCCGCTCGACTTCGTGCTCTGGCAGTCGTCGGCCCCGTCCGAGCCGAGCTGGCCGAGCCCGTGGGGCCCCGGCCGCCCCGGCTGGCACATCGAGTGCACCGTGATGGCCATCGGCGCGCTGGGGCACCCCATCGACATCCACGGCGGGGGCGACGACCTGATCTATCCGCACCACGAGTCGGAGATCGCCCAGGCCGAGGCAGGCGGGGTCGCGCCGTACGTTCGGCAGTGGACCCACGTGGCCATGGTCAAGCTCGACGGCGTGAAGATGAGCAAGTCGCTCGGCAACCTCGTCTTCGTCCGCGACCTGCTCGGCCGCGTGCCCGGTCCAGCGGTGCGCCTGCTGCTCGCGGCGCATCACTACCGGCAGTCCTGGTCGTATGCGGACAGCGAGGTCGACGCCGCGGCAGTGCGGTACCGCCGCTACGTGGCTGCGATGCAGGGAGGCGGCGCGCTCAGCCACGAGGAGGCGCAGCAGCACGAGCGCCGGTTCTTCGAACGCGTGGACGACGACCTCGACACCCCCGGGGCGCTCGGCGAGCTCGACGCCATTGCGGACGAGCTCTTGGGCGCCGGCGCCGCGGCTGTGCCTGGTACGGAGGGTCAGCAGCTGCTCGGCAGGTTGCTGGGAGTCCTCGGCGCCGAGACCGAAGCCGTTCCGGCCTGAGCGGTCAGCGTCCCCAGGGTGCGCGGTCGCCGCGAGCCCGGAAGCGCAGCACCGCCGACGAGATGTTCTCCTCGAGGAACCGGTAGAAGAGCTGCCGCTGCGAAACGTCGATCGCCGCCTCGACCTCCTGGCCCTCGCGACGCCGTGCGATCCACGGTGGGACGCCGTCCGCGACCATCTCGGTACCGACGCGGACGTGCACCAGCGAATCGTCGTTCTCGCTCACGTGCACGGTGACCTTCAGGACGAGGCCCGTGTGCTCGACGATCCGCCAGCTCCGTTCCCAGCGAGCCTGGCGAGCCGGGTCATGAGCCAGACGGACGGATTCGTCGACGATGACGCTCTCCCCATTCCGAGCGGCGCGGCCGAGGAGGCGCCGGATGCTCTGATCGAGATCGCGCGCGATCCAGTTGACGAGCGACGGGGCGCGGTCGTTGAGGTCAGGAAACCCGTTGGGGTCCTTGGCCAGCTCGCCGATGGCCTGCACGGTGCCGGCATGGCGGCGGCAGTAGCTGGTGCCCGAGAAGGCCACGCTGTGCGCGGGGCAGAAGGCAGCCGGACACCGCCGCCCGCGCCGGTCACGGTACGCGCAGAGCTGGGCGTTGCTGTTGGTGCATCCGCGCAGGCCGCAGAGGCGGGCCGGGGACGCTGAGACGCCGTTGCCGGTGTTGTGCGGGCTGGGTTGGTACACGGTGGTCATCGGCGGAACTCCACGCGACGATCCTACCCCCGGCCTGCTGCCCTCGCCGGTGACGGAGCTGTTGCGACCTGTCGATCGAGCGCGACCGCCAGGCGGCGGATCGATCCCATCAGCTCCGCGAACGCCGCCGGCGTCAGCGACTGCGCGCCATCGCTCAGCGCGCGCTCGGGATCGGGGTGCACCTCGATCATCAGGCCGTCCGCGCCTGCAGCGAACGCCGCCCGTGCCATCGGGGGGACGAGGGGGCGGTGGCCGGTGGCGTGGGAAGGATCGACGATGACCGGCAGGTGCGAGAGCGATTTCACGACGGGCACGGCGCTCAGGTCGAGCGTGTTCCGTGTCGCCGCCTCGAACGTGCGGATGCCACGCTCGCAGAGCACCACGTTGGGGTTGCCATGGGCGACCACGTACTCGGCGGCCAGCAGCCATTCCTCGATGGTGTTGCTCAATCCTCGCTTGAGCAGGACCGGCCGGCGCGCGCCTCCCACCGCCTCGAGCAGCGCGAAGTTCTGCGCGTTCCGCGTCCCGACCTGGAGCATGTCCGCGTATTCCGAGACGAGGTCGACATCCGCGGGCGTCAGCACCTCGGTCACCACGGGCAGCCCCGTCGCCTCACGAGCGTCGGCGAGATGGCGCAGCCCGTCCAGCCCGAGCCCGCGGAATGAATACGGGGACGAGCGCGGCTTGAATGCGCCACCGCGGAACATCGTCGCTCCCGCCTCGGCGACGTCGCGCGCTGTCGCGAGCACCTGATCGCGGCTCTCGACAGCACATGGACCCGCGATGACGACAAGTGATCCGTCGCCGAACCGTACGCCGGAGACGTCGACCACCGTCGGCTCGGGATGCCACTCCCGAGTGACCTGCTTGTAGGGCTTGCTCACCGGGATCGCGTCGACGACACCGGGGAGATCGCAGATGGCGTCCCGTATCGACCCCGGGTTGCTGCCGAGGACACCGATGGCGAGGCGATCGGCACCGGGCAACTCGATTGGTTCGAAGCCACGTTCACGCACGTGCTTGATGACGTTGGCAACCTGCTCGGGGGTTGCCTGCACGTTCATGACGACCAGCATCGCCTGATCCTACGAGAACCAGGCCTCACCCCCACGTCCAGCCGTTCAGGATTGCCTGCAGGCCGGTGCTGTCCAGGCTGAACGTGGCCTGGGGAGCGGTGAGCGCGATCTCGTAGGTGTTGCCCGCCTGATTCACCACCATGTCCTCGTGCTCCTGCGCCACGCCGCTTGGAGTTCCGGCTGCGGGAACACCGCTGAGAAAGGTCACCAGCACCCCGGAAACACCATTGATGTCGACGGGCTCCGGCTGGCTCACGCTCGTCGAGCCGGGTGGGATCACGCTGGTCAGGTACTGCGACAGCTGGTCGTCGGCAACCGGCGTCGACGCCGTACGGGCAACCACGACTCCATGGTCCGGCGCGGTCAGGATCATGAGCACGATGCCGGCGCCGCTCGCTGCCGCCACGGCGCTCGGATTGGTGGTCTCGTCCTGCCACCCCAGGGGGATGTTGGTGCGGAATCCCGTGCCGGCAAACGGTGACGGCGCCACCGTGGGAGTCGATCCCGCCGATGTGCTCGAGCTCGGGGTCACTGTTGCCGTGGTCCCACCGCACGCGCTCAGCAGCAGAATCGCTGCGCAGGCGCCCAACGCCTGGGCGTGCGTGGAGGGGGAGGGCACAGTCACGTCTCGGAGAATAGCCGAGCGATCCCGCCTGAGCAGGTGCCGATGCGAGGAGAATCCCACGCATGGCAACGAGCTCAGCCCTCCGTGTCACGCGGCTCGGACCGGCAGATGCACCTCAGCTCGCCTCGCTCATCGACCGCGAGCCGGTCACCAACGTCTACCTGCGCAGCGAGCTTCGGCTCGGTTTCGAGGCGGGCGACTGGTGGGGCGCATTCGACGACGACGCGCTCACCTCGGTGGTGCTCGGCTGGTCGCTGGTGGTGCCGTACATCCCCGATCCCGGCGCCGCACCCCCGCTCGCGCAGGCGCTCACCGCCAGCGCGCAGCCACGCATGGTCGTGGGCCACAGATCGTCCGTCATGGCTCTGCACAACGCGTTTCGACCGCCTCGCCCCGCGCGGGAGCTGCGCGATCCACAACCGCTGATGGTCCTCGATCGTGGCGATCTCACAGGCGCGCCCTCCGACGAGGTCCGTCTCTCCACACCGAGTGACCTCGAGGCGCTCATCGTCGCGGCGGCGCGGATGCACCGTGAGGAGATGGGCATCGACCCGCTCGTGGTCGATGCGCCGGCGTGGCGAATGCGCATGCTCAGCCTGATTGATCGACGCTGGAGCTGGATCTGGACGCGCGACCAGGAGGTGCTGTTCAAAGCGGAGCTGTCCGCATGGACGCCCGACGTGGTGCAGATTCAGGGCGTGTACACCGCCCCGAAGTATCGCGGCCAGGGAGTCGCGCGCGCAGGCCTCGCCGCGGTCTGCACGCACGTCTTCAAGGACGTGCCGCGCTGCAGCCTCTACGTCAACGAGTACAACGTGATCGCGCAGCGTGTGTACCAGCGTCTGGGATTCAAATCCGCGGACGTGTTCGCCACCGTGATGTACTAAGCGGTGGAGCTTCCATGATCGAGACACGCGCCGACGTCACCTTGCCCGTCACCCCCGAAGAGGCCTTCGCGGTCGTGGCGGATATCGAGCACGCTGACTGGCTTCCCGCCATCCGCCGGCTTCGACACATCGGCGGCCCCTCCGGAGGAGTTGGGGCCCGGTACGAGGTCGAGGCGGGACTCGTGGGCCGCCACCTTCGCGGGGTGCTCGTGTGCACCGAGCTGACGCCGCCAAAGCGGATGGTCCTGACTCTCGAAGAGGGTTTGGATCTGACCCTCGAGGTCACCATTCGCAAGGTGACAGGCGGATGTTCGGTGGTGATGGCGGCGCGATACTCGGTGAGTGGCCGCCCATTTGCGGGCGCGGTTGAGCTTGCCTCCCAGGGTGCAGCGCGACGCGAGACCGCCCGGGCCTGCGAGCAGCTGGCAGCGCGATTCGGACGCAAGAGCGGCAGCGTCGGGAGCGCCGCGCGCTGATCGGATGACCAAGAGCGAGCTGACCGACCTCGAGATCCTGGACACCAAGGTGCGCACATTGCCGCCCCTGACCGAGGCGGCCACCGCGGCGCTCCTCGCCGAGGTTCGCGTCAAGGGCCGTGGCCCCGCGCTCGATGAGCTGGTCGAGCACCAGCTCGCGGCCATCATCGAGCTCGCCGACGCCAGGCGTGGCAAGGGCGTCGAGGTCGGCGACTTGACCCAGGAGGGGACGATCGCCGGCGTCGTCGCGGTCCTGGAGTACGCGGGTCAGGGTGGCCCCGCGTCCGGGCTGGAGCGCTTCGTCAGCCGGCTGGTCGCTTCGCATATGGACGACACGGTCGAGCTCGCTGCGATCGAGCGGGCGAGTGACGAGGCGTTCGTCCGCGACACCCAGATCTACGAGGCTGCGGAGATCCGCGCTCGTCACGAATTCGGTCGCACCCCGACGGTGCTCGAGCTGGCCGCGGAGCTGGGTTGGCCCGAAGAGCGCGTGGCCATCGTCGGCACGATCCTCAACGAAGCGAGAGCCCGCTACGACAGCGAGATAGTCGAATACCTCGACGACGTCGACGAGGAAGAGTAGGCGCCGGAGGCCTCAGGGCCTCATAAGCCTGCCCGATCCCGCTCCGGCTCAGCGCCGGAGGTCGTCGCCACGCCAGTCAAGGTCGTGCAGTCCTTCGCCCGCGCCTCGACGGATCACGCCCTGTCCGAACCGCTCGCGCAGCCGGTCGAGCGTGTGATCGATGCGGTCGTTCGCGGGCCGGTCGAACAGGTCCAGCTGGGGCGCCTCGGCGAGCCCGGTGACACCGACGCCGAGCAGGCGGACCGCGTCACCGGACCACGCGGCGTCGAGCAGGGCGAGCGCCGCGTCGCGGACGGTGGTATCGGTCGCGGTCGATGACGCCAAGGTCTCCTGCCGAGTGATCGTCGTGAAGTCGGAGTAGCGGAGCTTCAGCGTCACCGTTCGCGCTGTCCAGCCGCCCGTCCGGAGGCGCGCGCCGACGTCACCGGCGAGCTCGGCGACGCGGATGTGGAGTGCATCACGCTGCGCGACGTCACGCGCGAATGTCTCCTCGCGAGACACGCTCCGAGGAGCCCCGGGGACGCTGACCGGCGCGGAGTCGATTCCCTGAGCGCGCTCCCACAGTGAGCCACCGGACGCGCGCCCGACTCGGCGCTGCACGGTGTCGACCGGAAGCGCCGCGAGCTGCCCGAGTGTGGAGATTCCCAGGCCGCTCAACGCCCGTTCGGCAGCCGGACCGAGGCCCGGCAATCGCCGGAGCGGCAGCGGCGCGAGAAAGGCAGCCTCGTCTCCGGGGTCCACGACCACGAACCCGCGCGGCTTGCGAAGGTCGGACGCAATTTTGGCGACGGTCTTGCATGTGGCCACGCCGAAGGACGCGTGGAGCCCGCTGGTGGCCAGGATCCGGTCGCGGATCTCCGCGGCAATGTGTTCGGCGGTGCCGAACCGGCGGGTCGAACCGGTGACGTCGAGGAACGCCTCATCGAGGGAGAGCGGCTCGATCACCGGCGTGTAGTCCCGTGCGATGTCGAACACCGTTCTTGAAGCATCGCGGTAGGCCCGAAAGTCGACCGGTACGACGACGGCCTGGGGGCACATCCGGAGCGCGGTGCGCAGCGGCATCGCCGAGTGGACCCCGAAAACGCGCGCTTCATATGAGGCGGCGCTGACCACTCCTCGATTCAGCTGTGCGGTTCCATCACCGGACGGCGCACCCCCGACGATGACCGGGCGCCCGCGCAACTCCGGCCGGCGCAACTGCTCGACCGAGGCGTAGAACGCGTCCAGGTCGAGGTGAATGATCGCGCGGTGCGTCACGACCGCACGCCACACGGCCCCACGTCAGGTGCCGGTGTGCTGCCTCCATTCATCGATGTCCGCCTCACGCACGTAGCCTGCGCGAATCATCAGCTCCATGTACGGAACGGCCAGATGCGGTGCGGCTCGACGCAGCACCCACGGCGGGGGATTGTCCTTGTTCTTGTTGACGCTCTGATAGAAGTAGATCTGATTCAGATCGCACAGAAGGGCAAGCCGGTGTAAGGAAATCCCCCTCTCCGCGCACCGTTCTTTGATGTATTCCTTGAACTCCACGCTCAGTCCAAGTATATGCCCATGTTCCGAAGCGCACCCGGCAGTTGGCGAAGCGCCGCAATCACCGCATCGGCATCGCCGGACCCGCGTTCACCATCCCTGCGGAGCAGCACTGCGCGCATGCCGGTTGCATGTGCGCCTGTGATGTCGGCCGGCTCACTGTCGCCGACCATGACGGTGTTGCCGGCGTGCGTCCCGAGGGCGTCCATCGCCGCCTCGAAGATGCGGGGCGAGGGCTTGCGCCAACCGACCTCCGCGGAGAAGGTGACCGAGTCGAGGTGGCCGGCGAGCCCAACGAAGGCCAGCTGTGCGTGGAGCGACGCAACCCGGTATGGCGCGTTCGAACAGAGGCCGACGCGAATTCCCCGGTCGCGGAGGGCATCGAGGAGTGGAATGGCCTCAGGGTCGAGGCGCGCTCCGTGCCACCAGGCCTCCTGTTCGATCCGCAGCAGCTCATCGAGCAGCGAGCTGTCGATGCTGACGCCGGCCGCCGTGTAGGCGCGAAACGATGCCTCCGCCGGGTCCATCTCCTCGAGGCCGCCGCCGCGCTGATACTCGGCGACCTCCCGCTCCACGCGGTCGTGGACACCTCGTAACACGGTTGCGGACGGGACCTCATGGCCCGATGCGGCCAGCACATCGCGGATCCGCTGCTCGGCCTGGGCGAGCGCAGCCTCAGGGCGGGAGAACTCGACCAGGGTCTCCCCGTAGTCGAAGAGGATGCCGCCCACCGGACGTGGGAGCACCTCCGCGGCGTTGGTCACCCGGGTGGGACACCTCCGGCGCCACCGCCGCCACGCCCGCCCCTCCCGCGGCGCTTCCGACCCCCTTGCCAGCGCCGCTTCGGGCGTTTGCCGGTGCTCCGCGGCGCCGGCGACAGCTTCTCCAGATACGCCTCGCCGGGGCTGGGCTCCTTGGGGCGGCCGGCACGCGCACCCGGTGTCGCGGCAACCCGAGCCTCGTATTCGGCAAGCACCGCCTCGAGCGGCCGTTTGTCGCTCGCCGGCGGTGCAGCCGTTTCCGCCCACGGCTGAGACTTCGGACTCACCTCGGCGGCGAGCATGTCGCCGCCCGGAATCTCGGGGACGGCATCGAGCACGGACTCGATGGCCCTCGCGATGAGACGGTCGGCCTCGAGGGGGTCGTGAAGCGGTCGATCAGCCGGCATCGGGGTTGACGCTCCAGCCGGCGAGCCCCAGGCCCGCGATTGTCTTGACGTCCACGTCGCCACGGCTGACGAGCTCTTCGACCCCCACGCGATCGAATCGCCGCACGTCCATCCGTTCATCGGCATCACGATTCGTCGGTCCCTCGGTCAGCTCGAAGGCCAGGAAGAAGTGCATCACCTCCGTGGAGTAGCCCGGTGTCAGTGGCGCCGCGGCCAGTGGGGTGATCTGAGCGGCGCGCAGCCCGGTCTCCTCGGCCAACTCACGTTCGGCGGTTCGAGCCGGCGCCTCACCGGCATCGCGCGTGCCAGCGGGCAATTCCCACAGCGCGCGGCCGATCGCGTGGCGCCACTGGCGCACCAGGACCACCCTCTCATCGTCATCGATCGCCACGATCGCGACAGCGCCGGGGTGGGCCACCACCTCACGTTGCGCCAGCGTCCCGTCCGCGAGCCGGACATCGTCCTCGTAGAAGGTCAGCAGGCGTCCGGGGTAGATGACCCGTCGGGACGTCTGGGTCTCCCGAAGGTGTTCCGTGGCCTCGGGATCTCCGAGGTCGGCATCAATGCCGGTGCTCACCCGCTGAGTTTGAGCCCCTGGGTGCGATTCAGGCGCAGGACCACTCTTCGGACTGGCCGTCAGCAAACATCTTCGCTGCGATGTTCGCCTGCGCCACGGGATCCCAGATCGAGGCGGCGCTCCCGCCGTTGGCGACGAACGTCGACATCAGGAACTGGAAGACCCCGATGTAGGGCCCGCTCGGGTTGACCGAATTCCAGTGGAAGTGCGACTCGCAATTCGCGGTTTGCAGCATCAACGCGACGTTCACACCCCAGTGCTGAGCTGCGGCGGTGATGTCGGCGACCACCTGCGCCTGGCTGACCGACAGCCCGCTCGGAACGACAAAACCCGGGTGCGAGACGCGGGGACGTCGCGGCGCCACGCGCTTGGGTGCGGGCAGCGCGACGCTGACGAGCGTCGCCGAGCGAACCCGAAGCATCATCGGATGCGTGGTCACGTTGGTGAGGCGGTCGACTTCACCGATCGACGATCGGACGAGGGACGCTGTCACTGCGGGCGCCTGCGCCGGCGCGGTGATGAGCACGGCGGTCGCCGGTCCAGCTACCAACATGAGGCAACCGAGAACCAGTCCACGTGCCCGCTTGGGTAAATGCAAGGCGGATTACTCCTGTTTGGTCGGGCTCCGGTCTCTCTCCCCTGACCGGGCTTGGAAAGCGGCTCGACCCCCTGCTGCCCCTCTGGAGACGTCTCGTCTCGACGACAGCGTGGCGACCTAAGCCCGGCCGACCCTACCACACCCGGTAGTTGTGCCTGCAACCAGGCCAAACGTATCGAACGTTTCGTTACCAGCCGGTTGACGCCCCGATAGCACAGGAGGACGGTGCGGCGCTCAGCACGACGGGGACGTCGGCGGCAAGGCTGGCTCCCGCCTGCCAGATGAATTGCTCCGAGCCCCCGCCGACGATGACCCCGGCGCCGTTCTTGCAGACCGCGAAGGCCACCACCGCGACGCCGGCTGAGATCGTCGACGAGGGTGTGATGGTCCCTTTGACATCGCCATAGCCGTGTCCGGAGTGGCATGGCTGGCACGCATAGGTGGCGGAAGCGGTGGGGAAGGCGGGTCCGACGCTGGTCGTCCAGGAGCCGACGGCGACGCTCACGCTCACGCTCGCTGCCCCGGTGCAGGCGTCGGTGCAATCCGCAGTCACGGCCAGGGCCTCGCCCGGCGCGAGGTTGACAGGCACCGAGTCGAGCGAGCCGAGGGTCCTGCCGGCGCGATGCGTGACGAAATGCACCACCACCGAGGCCGCGGCGTGGTACATCGCCTCGTTCTTGAGGCTGGCCACGGGGAACGCCGCGAGATCGAAGGTACCGATGCCGATCTCGACAACGGCAACGGTCTGCGTATCGGGCGGCAGCGGCGTCGAGGATGGAGAGGGTGCGGCCGTCGGCGTCTTGCTCGGCGCCGGCGTGGGCGCTCCCGAACAGGCCGAGAGCATCACCGCCGCGATGCCGGCGAGCCAGCTGACGGCGGACGGAGGCTGAGGCATCGTGATCATCCTAGGGGTCCTTTCCGCCCCAATCAGCGCGTGACAGAATTGACATCGACGTCAATAGCTCAGCCCAGGGAGGCATTTGCTCGTGCGGTTCACGGCTGAGCACGATGCGCTCCGGGAGTCGGTCCGCGACTTCGTCGCCAGGGAATTGCGTCCCCACGCCGATGCGTGGGAAGCGGCTGAGGGATTTCCTGACAGCGTGTTCCGGCGGATGGGTGAGCTCGGGCTCCTCGGGCTGCGTTACCCCGAGCAGTACGGGGGTCAGGGCGGCGACTATTTCAGCGCGATCGTCCTCGCCGAGGAGATGGCGCGCTGCGGCTCTGGCGGCGTGGGCATGGCCATCAGCGTGCACACCGAGATGGCGACGCCCCCCATCCTCAAATGGGGGACGGAGGAGCAGAAGCAGCGCTATCTCGTGCCTGCGATCCGAGGGGAGAAGATCGCCGCGCTCGGGATCACGGAACCGGACGCGGGGAGCGACGTGGCGAGCATCCGCACCCGCGCCGAACGGGTCGACGGCCACTGGCGGATCAACGGCAGCAAGCTCTACATCACCAATGGGGTGCGCTGCGACTTCATCCTCCTGGTCGCTCGCACCGGCGCACAGGAGGAGGGCGCGCACGGGATCACGCTCTTCCTCGTCGACAGGAGCCTCCCCGGCTTCACGGTCTCGCGGAAGCTCAAGAAGCTGGGGATGCATTCCAGTGACACCGCCGAGCTGTCCTTCAACGATGTCGAGGTGGGCGACGACGCCGTGCTCGGCGAGGTCGGCGAGGGCTTCCACAACCTCATGTGGGAGCTCCAGGGTGAGCGTCTGATCGGCTCCGCGGGTGCCATCGCCGGCGCCGAGGTGGCGTTCGAGGAGACCCTGAAGTGGTGCAAGGAACGTCAGGCGTTCGGCCGGCCGATCGCGAAATTCCAGGTGAACCGGCACAAGCTCGTTGACCTCTACACGGAGATCACCGTCGCCAAGAACTTCGTGTACAGCGTCGCCGAGCGGTGGGATCGCGACGAGTACCCCGTGACCGAGATCTCGATGGCGAAGCTCGTGGTCGGGCGGGTGACGACGCTCGTGGCCGACACCTGCCTGCAGCTGCACGGGGGCATGGGCTACATGGCCGAGTCCGGCATCTCCCGGTACTTCCGCGACTCGCGACTCATCCGGATCGGTGGCGGCACCGATGAGGTGATGAAGGAGATCATTGCCAGGACGGCGCTCGGGTTATGACGCCGTGCTGACAGGGCGTCTTCTCAGCGCAGCTGGCTGATGCGGATCAGGTTGCCCGCGGGATCGCGGATGGCGCAATCGCGAACCCCGTACGGCTGCTCGGTCGGCTCCTGCACGATCTCGGCTTCGCTGGCCTGGAGTCGCGCGAAGGCGCCGTCGAGGTCGGCGGTTGCAAGGATGATCGTGGCGTAACTGCCCTTTGCCATCATCTCGACGATGGTGCGGCGCTCGTCGTCGGTGATCCCGGGGTCGACTGCCGGCGGGTGCAGGACGATCGAGATTCCGGGCTGGCCGGCGGGGCCGACGGTGATCCAGCGCATCCCGGCATATCCGACGTCGTTGCGAACCTCGAAGCCGAGGGTGTCGCGATAGAAGGCCAGAGCTGCTTCAGGGTCGTCGTGCGGGAGGAAGCTCGCTTGGATCGTGATGTCCATGGCGGTCACTTTAAGGCTCCCCGGCGATGGGCGCTTCTCGATTCCTGACCGGTGACGTACGCCGCGAGGTGTTCCCCGGTGAGGGTGGATCGGGAGGCGACGAGGTCGGCGGGCGTGCCCTCGAAGACGATCCGGCCGCCGTCGTGGCCGGCGCCGGGCCCGAGGTCGATGATCCAGTCGGCGTGCGCCATGACCGTCAGGTGATGCTCGATGACGATGACCGACTTGCCGGAGTCGACGAGCCGGTCGAGGAGGCCGAGCAACTGCTCGACGTCGGCGAGGTGGAGGCCGGTGGTCGCCTCGTCGAGGACGTAGACGCTGCCCTTCTCGCCGATGTGCGTGGCGAGCTTGAGGCGCTGCCGCTCGCCGCCGGACAGCGTCGTGAGCGGCTGTCCGAGGATGAGATAGCCGAGCCCGACATCTGCGAGCCTGTCCAGGATGGCGTGCGCCGCCGGTGTGCGCGATGCACCGGCACGGAAGAACGTCTCGGCCTCGTCAACGGACATCGCGAGCACCTCGCTGATGTCGCGACCGCCCAGGTGGAACTCCAGGACCGATGCCTGGAACCGCCTCCCTTCGCAGTCCTCGCAGACCGTCGCAACGCCCGCCATCATCGCGAGATCGGTGTAGATGACGCCCGCGCCGTTGCATGTGGGGCACGCGCCCTCGGAGTTGGCGCTGAAGAGCGCCGGCTTGACACCATTGGCTTTCGCGAAGGCGTTGCGGATCGGGTCGAGCAGTCCGGTGTAGGTCGCCGGATTGCTCCGCCGCGATCCGCGAATCGGTGCCTGGTCGATCGACACCACCCCTTCCGTACTGGGGATCGACCCGTGCACGAGTGAGGTCTTCCCTGAGCCGGCGACGCCTGTCACGACGACGAGCACCCCGAGCGGAACGTCAACGTCGACATCGCGGAGGTTGTGCAGCGCCGCGCCGCGGATCTTGAGTGTGCCAGTGGGTTTGCGCACCGTCCTCTTGACAGCGGCGCGATCATCAAGATGGCGGCCGGTGCTGGTGCCGCTGGCACGCAGCCCTTCGACAGTGCCCTCGAAGCAGACGCTCCCGCCCGCCGCACCGGCTCCGGGGCCGAGGTCGACGACGTGGTCGGCAATTGCAATCGTCTGCGGCTTGTGCTCCACGACGAGCACGGTGTTGCCCTTGTCCCGCAGCCGGAGCAGCAGGTCGTTCATCCGCTGGATGTCGTGGGGATGCAGGCCGGCGGTGGGTTCGTCGAAAACGTACGTGATGTCGGTGAGCGACGACCCCAGGTGGCGGATCATCTTGACGCGCTGCGCCTCGCCGCCCGACAGGGTGCCCGCCGGGCGATCGAGCGAGAGGTAGCCCAGTCCGATCTCGACGAACGAGTCGAGGGTGTGCCGCAACGACGACAGCACCGGCCCCACAGACGGCTCGTCCAGACCCGTCACCCAGCGCGCGAGGTCGCTGATCTGCATCGCGCAGGCGTCGGCGATGTTGATGCCCTTCACCTTCGACGACCGAGCGGCCTTGCTGAGCCGCGTGCCCCCACACTCGGGGCAGACACTGAACGTCACCGTGCGCTCCACGAAGGCGCGGATGTGCGGCTGCAGGGCGTCGACGTCCTTGGACAGGAACGACTTCTGGATCCTCGGGATCAGCCCCTCGTAGGTGAGGTTGATGCCGTTGACCTTGATCCTGGTGGGTTCCTTGTAGAGCAGGTCGTCGAGCTCTTTTCTCGTGTACTTGCGGATCGGCTTATCCGGGTCGTGGAATCCGGAGCCGCTGAAGATGCGGCCGTACCAGCCGTCGACGCTGTAGCCGGGAATCGTGAGCGCACCCTCGTTCAGCGACTTGCTGTCGTCGTAGAGCTGCGACACATCGAAGTCGGTGACCGCGCCCCGGCCCTCGCAGCGCGGGCACATCCCGCCGCTCCGGTTGAACGTCGCGTTCACGGTCTTTCTCGGACCCCGTTCGACCGTCATGACCCCGCTCCCCTGGACCGAGGGAACGTTGAAGGAGAACGCGCTGGGGGAGCCGATGTGCGGCTTGCCGAGACGGCTGAAGAGGATGCGCAGCATCGCGCTGGCGTCGGTGGCGGTGCCGACCGTGGAGCGGGGATCGGAACCCATCCGCTGCTGGTCGACGATGATCGCGGTCGTCAGCCCTTCGAGGACGTCGACGTCGGGGCGCGCCAGCGTCGGCATGAAACCCTGCACGAACGCGCTGTAGGTTTCGTTGATGAGGCGCTGCGAGTCCGCGGCGATCGTGTCGAACACCAGCGACGTCTTGCCCGAGCCCGAAACGCCGGTGAAGACGGTGAGTCGGCGTTTCGGGATCTCGACGTTGATGTCCTTGAGGTTGTTCTCACGCGCCCCGTGCACGCGGATCCAGTCGTGCGTGTCGGCGACGTGCGGGAATGCGGGCTGCCTCCCCGTCCTCACGGCCATGCTGCTCGGCTAAGCCCCTGCCACGTGGTCGACGCTCATCTGTCCTGAATCAGTCCGAGGACGTTGCCATCGGGGTCGGTGAAGCTTGCCACCAGGCGACCGCCACCGACGTCGCGCGGCGCGTCCTTCAACGTGCCACCGGCAGAGGTCACCTCGGCCAGCTTCGCCTCGATGTCCGCCACGTGCCAGTGGGCCACGGGCGATGTCATGCCAATGTTCGGCACCAGCCCGATCTGCTGGCCCCCGGCCTCGTACCCGACGTAGTAGGCCGAGTCAGACGTCGGCTCGACTCCCAGCAGGGCGGTGTACACCGGCTTGGATCTCTCCAGGTCGGTCACGGGATGCAGCACTGTCTTGATTCCGATCGTCGAAGAGTCGCTCATGGTCACTCCTGGTGTCGCTGTGGTCATGTCCATGGCGGTCATGCTAGGTGCGGCTCGCAGCCGTCGCTTCTCGATTCCTGATCGGTTTGGTCACCTGTTTCGCCACGCACGACGGCATCCCCGCGGTCGCGCGTGCCGCGTGGCGCCGGTACGTGCTGGGGGGCACACCGACCAGTTCGGTGAAGCGAGTGCTGAAGGTGCCCAGCGACGAGCAACCGACCGCGAAACAGACCTCGGTGACGCTCAGGTCGCCACGGCGGAGCAGCGCCATCGCGCGCTCGATGCGCCGGGTCATCAGGTACCCGTACGGCGCCTCGCCGTAGGCGAGCCGGAACTCGCGACTGAGGTGCCCGGCCGACATGTTCGCGCCGCGGGCGAGCGCCTCGACGTCGAGCGGTTGCTCGTAGTCACGATCGATCCGGTCGCGCACGCGCCGCAGCCGCGCGAGGTCGCGGAGATGCTGCGCCTCTGCAGGTGTGATGGTCACCTACGAGATCGTGTCACGTTGCGCCGAAGGAGCCTATCGCTGCCGTCGCCCCGATAGACTCCGCACGACACCGAAACTCGGAGGACTACCTGATGCAGGACCGGATCATCGGCACCACCATGCCCGTGCTCGAGATCACGCTCGACCCGGGCGAGGCAATCTTCTCCGAGTCCGGAGAGCTCTCGTGGATGACGCAGTCGATCGTCATGCAGACGTCAACCCAGATGGGCGGCGGCGGTGGCGTCGGCGGCGTATTCAAGCGCGCGCTGGGTGGGAGCTCGATCTTCATGAGCGAATACTCCGCGCAGGGCGCCCCCGGCATGGTCGCGTTTGCCGCACGGCTCCCCGGCATGATCTTTCCGCTCGACGTTGCGCCGCAGCCGGGCATGGGCTTTCTCGGCCACCGCCACTCGTTCGTCTGCGGTGTGCACGGCGTGCAGCTCTCGGTGGGATTCCAGCAGCACCTCGGCGCCGGACTGTTCGGAGGCGATGGGTTCCGGCTCGAGAAGATCACCGGTCAGGGGCGCGCCTGGTGCGAGCTCAGTGGCGAGGTGCTGACGTACGACCTGAAACCGGGGGAGAGCCTGCGCGTCCACCCGGCCCATGTCGGCCTGTTTCAGGACACGGTGCAGTTCAGCATCACGACCATCAAGGGCATCAAGAACAAGATCTTCGGCGGCGACGGCATCTTCCTCGCGCTGCTCACCGGACCGGGTCGCGTGTGGCTCCAGTCGCTCCCGCTGCAGAAGCTGGCGCAGGCGCTCGGTGAGTTCTCGCCGGGTCAGGCTGCCGAGGCCGGCGTTGCGGGCGGCGTTGCCGGCGGCGCCGCCAGCGGGGTCATGCGGGGGATTTTCGGGGGCTGAACTCGCTGCGCTGAAACAGCGCGTGCAGCGTGATCCCCGCCGCCTCGAGGGCTTCGCGTCCGCCCTCTTCCCGGTCGACGACACACAGCGCTCCCGCGATCGTGGCGCCGGTGGCGACAACCGCCTCCTGCGCCTGCAGGAATGTGCCACCGGTGGTCATCGTGTCGTCGACAAGGAGCACGCGCATCCCCGGTTGCAGATCCGGACCCTCGATCGGCCGGCCGGTGCCGTGCGCCTTGACCTCCTTGCGGACGATGAACGCGGTGATCGGATGGTCGGTGTCCCCGCTCAGCGCAGCGGTGGCAGCGGCGATCGGATCCGCGCCCAGCGTCAAACCGCCCACTGCGTCGATGCCGTGGTCGCGGCAGTGCTCGAGCGTGAATCGCGCAACGAGGTACAGCCCGCGTCCGTCGAGAGTCACCTGCTTGCCGTCGACGTAGTAGTCACTGGTGCGACCGCTGGTCAGCGTGAACGCGCCGTACTTGAACGCGCGAACCGCGACAAGCTCGCGGAGCTCCTCACACAGATCGGTATCTACCGCCGTGCTCACGGCGTCCAGCGAAGGATGGGGTGACGCGCGGCACGCACCTCGTCGACCCGGCTCACCGGGGTCAGGTGCGGCGCGTTCTGCACGAATGCCAGGTCGCGTTCCGCCTCGTCGACGATCTCCGCGCAGATCCCGGCGAAAGCGTCGAGGCTCTGCTTCGACTCGGTCTCGGTGGGCTCGAACATCAAGGCCTCGGGTACGGTCAGCGGGAAATACACGGTCGGTGCGTAGACACCGTAGTCCAGCAGGCGTTTCGCGACGTCCATCGCGCGCAGCCCTTCGACGCGGCCGCCCTTGGTGCTCGCCACGAATTCGTGCATGCACGGCGTCTCGACTGCCATCGCGAACAGACCGGCGAGCTTCGACTGCAGGTAGCGTGCGTTGAGCACGGCATCGCGCGCGACCCAGGGGAGATGATCGCCGTACGCGCGGATGTACGCATACGCGCGCACCAGCATCCCGAAGTTGCCGTAGTACGAGCGCACCTTGCCGACACTCTTCGGGCGCGCGCCGTCGAGAAAGAAACGGTCGCCGTCTCGCTCCACGGTCGGTGTCGGCAGGAAGTCGACGAGCCGCTCGCCCACACCGACCGGGCCCGCCCCCGGACCGCCCCCGCCGTGCGGGGTCGAGAACGTCTTGTGCAGGTTGAGGTGGACGACGTCGAACCCCATGTCACCGGGTCGCGCCATCCCGACCAGCGCGTTGAGGTTGGCGCCGTCGTAGTACACGAGCGCGCCGGCGTCGTGCGCCAGGTTAGCGATCTCCACGATGTCCTTCTCGAACACGCCGAGTGTGTTGGGGTTGGTCAGCATGACCGCAGCCACCGTGGCGTCGAGATGGCTCGAGAAATCCTCGACGTCCACGGTGCCGTCGTGGTTGCTCTTCACGGTCACGACTTCGAGTCCGCACGCGGCCGCGGACGCGGGGTTGGTGCCGTGCGCAGAGTCGGGAATCAGCACTCGGGTGCGCCCGTTGTCGCCGCGATCGGCGTGGTAGGCCTGGATCATGCGCAGGCCGGTCCATTCCCCATGCGCGCCCGCCGCAGGCTGGAGTGACATGCGCGCCATTCCCGTGATCGACGCGAGCATGCGGTCGAGCTCCCACATCAACTCGAGCGCTCCCTGCGTGTCCGCCTCGTCCTGGTACGGATGCAGCTGCGCGAAGCCGTCGAGCCAGGCGAGCTGCTCGTCGACCACCGGGTTGTATTTCATGGTGCACGAGCCGAGCGGGTACATCCCCTCGTGGAGGTTGTGATTGCGACGCGCGAGGCGGCCGAAGTGGCGCGCAAGCACGGCCTCCGGGACCGCAGGCACGGTGGGCGGAGTCTTGCGCAACAGCGACTCGGGAACCGAGGCATCGCCGACGCTCGCAGGCACGCCGGCCGCCGTCACCGCGGGTCCGCTCGAGTAATTGGTACTCAGCTCGAACACGAGCGGTTCGTCAGCCGCCCACCTGGCTTCACGGGACACATCGGGGATGCCGTTCATGCGTGCGCCATCGCAACGCTGCGCTCCGACGCTACCACCTCAGCCGCCGCGGCCGCGTACCTGTCGATCGCCTGCGGTGAGGTGAGCTCCGTGCAGCACACCACGAGCTCGTCTTCCCGACGTGCATCGATGCGTCCAAGTGGTAGTCCGGCCACGATGCCCCGCTGCCGCAGCGCCTTCGCGAACCTGGTCGCGCTGCCCGGAGTACGCAGCACGAACTCCCAGAGAAATGGCGTTGACGCGTGAGTCAGCGAGAGTCCGTCGATCGCGGTGAGCTGGTCCGCCAGGTGATGCGCGCGCTGGGAGCTCACCTCGGCGACGGCGCGCATCCCACCCGCCCCCATATGCGCCATGTACACCGTCGCCGCGAGCGCGATGAGCGCATGGTTGGTGCAGATGTTGGACGTCGCATGCTCGCGGCGGATGTGCTGCTCGCGGGCCTGCAGCGTCAGCGTGTACGCGCGCCGCTCGTTGTGGTCCAGGGTCATGCCGACGAGGCGGCCGGGGATGCGCCGCATCTGGGCTTGCGCCACCGACATGAAGCCGACGTGGGGTCCACCGAACGAAGCGGGGATGCCGAGCGGCTGTCCGTCGCCGACGGCGACATCGAAACCGCAGTCACCCGGAGGCGACAGCAGGGCGCAGGCGTGCAGGTCGGTGGCGCAGATGGCCAGCGCGCCGGCGTCGTGAGCGGCCTGCGCGAGTGGCGCGAGATCCTGGATCGTTCCCGCAAAGCTCGGGTACTGGACGAGCAGGGCCGCATGGTCAGCCGTCAGCGCTGCCCGAACGGTATCGACCGCGAGGACGCCGTCGCCGGTCGGAATGACATCGATGGTGATGCGCCGACCTTCGCCGAAGGTGCGCAGCACCGCGATGGTTTCCGGATGGACCGTGTCGGAGACTGCGATGCGAGTGCGACCCGTTGCCTGCACCGCGATGACCATCGCCTCGGCCGCGGCGGTTGCCCCGTCGTAGAGCGATGCGTTCGCCACGTCGAGGCCGGTCAGCGCGCAGATCATCGACTGGAACTCGAAGATCGTCTGCAGGGTCCCCTGCGAAGCCTCGGCCTGGTAGGGGGTGTATGCGGTGTAGAACTCGGGCCGGGAGATGGTGCCGCGAACGATGGCGGGGCTGAAGCGCCGGTAGACACCCGCGCCGAGAAAGCTGTCATACGTGCTCAGTGACCGGTTTCGCGAGGCGAGACGCTCCAGTTCCGCGACCAGATCCTGCTCGGCCAGCGGTGGTGGAAGGTCGATCTGCGGATTGCGGAGGGACGCCGGAATCGTGGTGAACAGGTCCGTTTCCGACGCCGCTCCCACCGCATCGAGCATCTCGCGACGTTCGGCATCGGAGTTGGGGAGATACGCCATGCTCAAAGTATGCCGGGCAGCGGGAGGCGCCCGGGAGCCGCGCCGCCGTCAGCGGGCGGATCGCCGGCAGAAGGTTTGCTCAGCCGAACCGTTGGTAGACTGCATGTGATGTCCAAGCGCGTTTCCACCGTTTCCATCGAGGACCTCGTCGCGGCGATCGAGACCGCCCGCGACAAGGTGATGGCCGATGAGGTCAAGAGCCTCGTGAAGCTCGGCCTCCCCAAGACGGTCGCGTACAAGATGGTCGCCGACCGCTATCGCCAGCGGGCCGAGGGTGACGACGGAGAAGCAGACTCCGCGAGCCCCTGGCCGGACATGTCCTGACCCGGCGCTAGGCGCCGGAGCTCGGGGTTGGCGCGTCGCGCCTCCGCCCGCGCAGATACCAGACCACCACCACCACAACGACGACGACGGCGATGACGATCGCGGCCGTCCCGATCGGCCCGGAAACCCTGGTGTAGTTGGCGCCCACCTCGTATCCGAGGATCGAGAGAAACGTCACCCAGACGGTCGACCCAAGCAGGGAGAGGCCGGCGAACCACAGGGGCTGCATCTTCGCCAGACCCGCGGGGAACGAGATGTACGTGTGGATGACGGGAAGCATTCTTCCGAAGAAGACCGCCGCCGGCCCATATCTCTGCATCCACTCTTCGGCGGAATCGAGGTGCCGCTCGGAGATCCCGACGCGCCGTCCCGGCCCCAGGAGCAGCGGGCGGCCGAAGCGCCGAGCGAGCGAGTAAGCGAGCAGCGCGCCGAGCCAGTTGCCGGCCACCCCGGCGATGATCACGACCACGATGTTGAAGTGACCGGCAGCGGCGAGCAGGCCGGCCACCGGCATGATGACCTCGCTCGGGATGGGTACGCCGCAGCTGTTGACGAGCATCAGCACGAGCACGATGAAGAGGCCTCCGCTCGTCACCCATTGACCGATCACACCGCCCATCGCCGGGATTGTGGCCTACGCTGCCGCGAGCATGCGCCGCACGCTTCGGGCAACCTCGATACCACCGTGGCCCGTGCCCTTCGATGCCAGCGCCGAGCTGGACTGGGGACGCCCGGACTATGCGCGACGTCTCCTCCGCGAGCACCTCGACCAGGCGCACGACGGTGCGAGCCGGCGGCGCACGGTGATCGCCGGGCAGCTGCGCCGGCTCGCCCGGCTCCTTCCCAAGCCGCCCGCTCGCATCCTGGACGCCGGGTGTGGCCCGGGTCTCTACGCGGTCCCGCTCGCGCAATTCGGCCATGAGGTCACGGGTGTAGACGTGAGCGCCGCCGCCCTCAGGCACGCTCGTGGCCTCGCGCGGGGTGCCCGCGTCTCCGGCAAGGCGCGCTTCGTCAAGGGGGACCTGCGTGACGTGCCCCTGTCGGGCCCCTTCGACGCGGCGCTCCTCGTGTATTTCGTCCTCGAGGCCTTTCCACGCGCCGAACAACCGAAGGTGCTCGGGCGCCTGGCCGCGTCGCTCGCCCCGGACGGCGTGCTCATCGCGGAGCTGCGGCTCCGTCCCGACCAGCCCCCGGGGCGCATCGACTGGTGGGACGTGGTGCCGAGCTCCCTGCTCGCGGACCGGCGCCACGTGCTCCTGGGTGACGCGGTCTACGACGAGCGCCGCCATACCTACGTGCTTCGCGAGGTGGCGATCTTCGATGACGGCTCGGTGTCGGTGCAGCAGACGAGCGGTTGGCTCTGTCCGTTCGGATCGATACCGCGGCTCTTCGCTCGCGCCGGCCTACCCGACGTCACGACATACGACGGGTGGAGTGGGGCTCCTGCGCACGCGCTCTCCGAAACGGTGCTCGTCGTCGCGCGCCGGCGGCAGTCCTGAAGCGCCAAGACCCACGGTGCGAGCCGCTACCATGCGTTCTTCGGTCCGGGAGTCCTGTCTGGAGTTGATTCACCATGCCGACGCCCACCCCTGATCACATCCGCACCGTCGCCGTCGTGGGACACAGCCACGACGGGAAGACGACATTGTGCGAGGCGCTGCTGCACACCGCGGGAGCAACCCAGCGCATGGGCTCGACCGAGCAGGCGACCTCGCTCTTCGACCACGAGCCGGAGGAACAACGCCACTCGATGAGCATCGGGCTCTCGGTCGCGCATTGCGACTGGGATGGGTACCGCGTGAACCTCATCGACGCACCGGGATTCCAGGACTTCGCCGGCGAGGTTGTGGAAGGCCTCGCCGTCGCTGACGCGGCGGTCCTCGTGATCGCGGCCACCGGGACGGTACCCGTCGGTGCCGAGATGGCCTGGGAGATGATTCAGGCCGCCGGTGTTCCCGCTCTGATCGTCGTGAACCGTATGGACAAGGAGAACGCCGCATACGAGGCGACCGTGGATGCGCTTCGCGAGGCCTTCTCGCGCAAGCCCATCGCTGTTGCGGTGCCGATCGGCGCCGCCGACGGGTTCCGCGGCTACGTCGACCTGGTCGACGACCGTGCGCACGCCTTCGACGAGCATGGCCGCGCCACCGACACAGCGCTGCCCGACGAGATGAGTGTGGAGATCGAACGCGCACACGCCGCGCTCGTCGATGCCGCCGCGGAAAGCGACGACGCGCTGCTCGAGAAGTACCTCGAGGGCACCGAGCTCACCGACGAGGAGGTGCGCACAGCGCTCCACGCGGCCACCGCACGGGGGTCGCTGATACCGATCGTGTGTGCGTCAGCCGCCACGGAGCACGGCGCGGGTCTGGTGCTCGACAGCATCGTTCGGTATCTCCCGGGCCCGACGGAGCGGACTCGGGCGGGTGTCGACGCGAAGGGCAACGACACAACGCTCGCGTGCGATCCGGACGGGAAGCTGTGCGCCTTCGTCTTCAAGACCACCGTCGACACCTTCGGCAAGGTCTCGTTCTTCAAGGTCTTACGCGGGACCATGCGCGGCGACAGCCACCCGATCAACCCGCGGCTTGGTCAGGACGAGCGATTCGCGCAGCTGGGACAGCCCAATGGCAAGGCGATATTGACCGCCACCGAGGTGGTGGCCGGCGACATCGGGGTCGTCACCAAGCTCACCCACACCCAGACCGGCGACACGCTCTGCGCGAAGGAGGTACCGGTCCTGATGCCGCCATTGCCGTGGCCCTCGCCGAGCGCGTCCGCTGCGATCGTCGCTCGCACCAAGGGCGACGAGGACAAGATCATGAGCGGCCTTGCGCGTCTCTCCGAAGAGGACAAGACGTTCTCGACGGATCGAGACCCGGTCACCAACGAGGTGCTCGTCCATGGCCTGGGTGACGTCCATCTCGACGTCGCCCTGGAACGCATGAAGCGCAAGTTCGGCGTCGATGCCGAGTTGCACCCGCCCAAGATTCCATACCGCGAGACCATCACCGGCACCGCGCGTGTCGGCCACAAGTACAAGAAGCAGTCGGGCGGCTCCGGCCTGTACGGCGACGCGACGATCGAGATCGAGCCACTGCCGCGCGGCGGCGGCTTCGAATGGGAGGACAAGATCTTCGGCGGCTCGATCCCGCATCAGTTCCGCCCGTCGGTGGAGAAGGGCGTCCGCCAGACGATGGAGCAGGGAGCTGTCACCGGCAACCCCATCGTCGACATCAAGGTTCGTCTCGTGGACGGGTCGACCCACAGTGTCGACGGCAAGGACATCGCGTTTCAGATTGCCGGCGCCATGGCGATGCGGGAGGCGGTGCAGAAGGCATCGCCGGTGATCCTCGAGCCAATCGTGAACGTGAGCGTCGTCGTCCCCGAGCGCTTCACCGGCGACATCATGGGACTGTTGAACTCCAAGCGCGGTCACGTCGGCGGGGTGAACCCGCTCGGAGACGGCAGAGCCGAGGTCAACGCGCACGTTCCCCAGGCCGAGATGTACACGTTCCCCGTCGAGTTGCGTGCCATGACCCAGGGTCGCGGGCGGTTTTCGATGGCGTTCGCCAGCTACGAGGAGGTGCCGGCGCACGTCGCTCAGAAGCTCATCGATGCACACAGCAACGAGCATCCGGCAGCATGACGCGTGCCGGCAGTCGCGACCGCCCGCACTGATCTGCGGACGGCAGCGAATTTGAATCCCGTGAAGGAGTACACCATGGGCGAGACGGTCGAATTTCCCAGCAACGGACATACGTGTGGCGGATATCTCGCGACGCCACCGAGCGGCAGAGGCCCCGGGGTCGTCGTCATCCAGGAGTACTGGGGCGTCAACGCACACATCCGCGACCTCTGTGACCGCTTCGCCACCGACGGATTCGTGGCGCTCGCTCCCGACCTGTATCACGGCAAGGAGACCAAGGAACCGGACGAGGCCGGCAAGCTGCTCATGGAACTCGATCTGGCGGAAGCCGCGCGCGACATGCTCGGTGCGGGCAGGTGGCTTGCGCAGAGCGAGCGCACGGCCGGGGATCGGGTCGGCATCGTCGGCTTCTGCATGGGCGGTGCACTCGCTCTCTACGCCGCAACCCTGAGCGATGTCTTCGCGGCGGTGGTTCCCTTCTATCCGTACATGGGTGTGACCGCGGCGGCCAAACCCGATGTCACCAAGATCAAAGGCGCGGTCCTCGGCCATTTCGCGGAGAAGGACGGCGCCTACACACCCGAGCAGGTGGCGCAGCTCGAAGCCGAGTTGCGTGGAGGCGGTGTCGACGTCGAGTTCTTCTGGTATCCGGGGGCCGACCACGCGTTCTTCAACGACACGCGCCCGGAGGTCTTCGATCCGGACGCTGCGCGGCTGTCCTGGGACCGGACTCGAGCGTTCTTCCGGACCCACCTGGCCACCACGGTCGCCCCGGTCTGAGCAGATCCGAGGGGGCAAGACCGTCGCGGACGGGCTCTTCGGGCCGCCGCTCGGGAGCCCTTTCGACCGCCCCCGGCCGGACCCGCGCCTGAATTCGGCTCCAATTCAGGCCCGATGTGTCTAGAATGCCCGCAACCTGCCTCCGAGCAGTCGCAGATCCACCCCCACCCCACCGGAGGAGCACATGGCCACTGGCTATTGCCTCAAATGCAAGGAACAGCGCGAGATCAAGGGCGCTGAGGCGATCACGATGAAGAACGGCAAACCGGCCACCACCGGCACCTGCCCCGTCTGCGGTACCAAGATCTTCAAGATCGGCAAGGCCGCCTAACGTTCCTTCGCCAGGTGCCGTTCGCCGGCGTCCGGCCCTGGCGCACAAGGACTGGTGACGGGGTGCTTGTGCGCCCCCAAACCAACCCTCGCCAGTTCCAGAACCCGCCACCACGCGCGGGCCGGGGTCAGGTGGCTCCGAGCAACTCCTGCTCGAGGAGATCGAGCGGTAGCGATCCCAGGTTCAGCGCATCCATGTGGAATCGCTTGAGGTCGAACCCCGACCCGAGCCGGGCCCTGAGCTGACTGCGGATGTCGAGCCACGCTCGCTCGCCCACCTTGTAGCTGATCGCCTGGGCGGGCATCCCGCAATATCGCTCGAGCTCGCTGCGTGCGAAGCCCGGTCCCGCAAAACCGCAGTACCGGGTGACGAACGGGAGGGCCGTGTCCCAGTCCCAGATCCGGCCGGGGTGGTATGCCTGGTTCTCGGGGATCGCGAGCTCGAGGTGGAGGCCGATGTCGACCACCACCCGCATGGCGCGAAACGCCTGGGACGCGAGCATCCCGAAGCGGTAGTCGAGGTTCTCGAGGTAGCCGAGCTCGTCCATCAGCCGCTCGGCGTACAGGGCCCAGCCCTCTGCGTGGCCTGAGTACGTGCCCAGCTGGCGCTGAAAGGTGCTCAGGCGCTCCTGGAACGTCATGCAGAGCCCGATCTGCAGGTGGTGGCCGGGCACCCCCTCGTGATACGCCGTCGTGATCTCGGACCAGAGCGGAAACCGCGCCCGGCCCTTGGCGGGATACCACGTGCGCCCTGGGCGACTGAAGTCCGCCGAGGGCGCGGTGTAGTACATCGCAGCCGCAGTACCGGGAGGCGCTTCGCAGCACTCGATCCTGCGTATCTCCTCGGGGATGTCGAAGTGCGTCCCGTTGAGATCGGCGATGGTCCGATCGGTCAATTCCTGCAGATGGGCGAGCAGCTTGTCGATGCCTTCGATGCTCCGGGCCGGGTCATCCTCGAGCAACGCACGGGCGCCCTCGATACCCGCCCCAGGTGCGATCTGCTCGGCCGCCGTGGCCATCTCCGCCTCGATGCGGTTCAGCTCGTCCCAGCCCCAGGCGTAGATCTCCTCGGGGTCGCGGTTCATGCCGAGCCACCTGCGAATCCCGATGGCGTACAGCTCGCGGCCGACCGCGTCCGTTTCGGGGGCCTGCGGCGCGTACTCGTCGCGCAGAAATCGAGTCATGGCGGTGTAGGCATCGGTCGCGGCCTGGGCGCCCTGGCGAAGCCGTTCGCCGAGCCCATCGTCGTGCGCTGTCTGAGCCGCGATGCGCGCGAAGTACGGCGTCTCACCGTCGCCGAGACCGGCCAGGGTCGCAGCTTGTTCGGCGCAGACCAGCGCCTGGCGACGAGGGGCGATCCGTCCGGTCGCCAGGCCGTACCGGAGCGACGTCGTGAAGCCGGCAAGTGAGTCGGGAACCCGGCTCATCCGGGCGGCGACCCGTTCCCAGTCCTCCGGAGTCTCGCGAGGACCGAGGTCGAACGCCATCCGGATGAACGAGAGTGGCGAGTCGAAGTTGGACAGTTGCCGCCACGGCGCGCCGGCCTGATACCCCTCGAGCTCGGCATCGAGGCGATCACGCATGACGGCCGCAGCGATCCGATCGGCGTCGTTCTCAACAGCCGCGCTCTCGAGGTCGCGCAGGGTGCGGCGGGCGAGGTCGACCATCGAATCCACGCCGTCCGGCGAGTAGTCGGTCACCTCGTCATCGTGTCCCGGCATCCCGAGGTCGGTGGCCATGAAGGGGTCAAGGGCGCAGAGCTCGTCGACGTACGAGTCGGCGAGACGGAAGACCTCGGTCACGCCTCGAGGGCAACCACCGCGCCCACCCCGGCGATCGACGCGACGCGGTCTCCATCATCGAGCCGCATGATGATCACGCCCCTGGTCTGGCGCCCGGAGATCCGGACCTGGTCGAGGGGGATGCGGATCACCTGTCCCGCCGTGGAGATCACCATCAGCTCCTCGGACAGATCTTCGACGACCCGCATGCCGACGATCTCGCCGATCTTCGGAATGGCGGTCTGGTCGACGGTGTAGACGCCCTGAATGTTGCGACTCTTGACCGGGTAATCACTCATCGGCGTCAGCTTGCCGAAGCCGTTCTCGGTGATCACTAGCACGTGACCCTCCGGGTTGACGATGTCGAAGCCGGCGACCTCATCGCCCTTGCGCAGACGGATCGCCCCGACACCCATGGTGTCACGGCCCATCGGGCGCACCTCCTTCTCGGTGAATCGCGAGCCCTTGCCCCGGCGGGTCACCACCAGGACCTCGTTGCCGCCGGATGAGCGGCGCACCCAGTTGAGCTCGTCGTCGTCCTGGAGGTTGATGGCGATGAGACCGTTGCGACGCACCGCAGCGTACGCGGCAGCCGGGGTCTTCTTGATCTGTCCGAGCTTGGTCACCATCACCAGGTACTGCTCGTCGCTGAAGACCTCCATGTCGATGAGCGCGGTGACCTTCTCGCCCTGGTCGACCTCGATGAGGTTGATGATCGGGATGCCCTTGGCCTGGCGCTTGACGTCGGGAATCTCATGGGTGCGCAAGCGGAAGACACGGCCGCGATTGGTGAAGAACAGCATGTCGCTGTGCGTGCTCGCGGTCGTCGAGTGCTCGATGTAGTCCTCGTCGGTCGAGCGCCGCGCCCCGACCACTCCCTTGCCGCCGCGGTGCTGTGCGCGGTAGTTGTCGAGCGACATGCGCTTGATGTAGCCGCGATGCGTGAGCGTCACGAAGACCTGCTCCTGGGGGATGAGGTCTTCCTCGTTCATCTCGAGCTCGTCGTGACGGATCTCGCTGCGTCGCGGATCGGCGAAGCGCCTGCGGAGGTTGGTGACCTCGTCCTTGATCACGCCGTCGATGAGCCGTGGATTGGCGAGCAGGTCCTCGAGCTGCGCGATCTTCTTGATGAGCTCTTCGTACTCCTCGCGGAGCTTGCCGCTCTCGAGCCGGGTCAGGCGTCCGAGGCGGAGGTCGACGATCGCTTTGGACTGCCGCTCGGTGAGGCTGAACCGCTGTTCCAGGGCGGTCTGCGCGGACTTCTCGTCCTGCGCCCCGCGGATGATCGCGATCGTCTCGTCGAGATTGTCGAGGACGATGGTGAGGCCCTCGAGGATATGCGCGCGTTCGCGGGCGGTGGTGAGCTCGTGGCGAGTTCGCCGCGTGACCACATTGCGCCGGTGCGTGATGTAGTGCTGCAGCATCGCTTTGAGGCTCAGCACCTGTGGGCGCCCGTCGACGATGGCGAGCATCAATGCTCCGAACGTCATCTGCAGCTGGGTGTGCTTGTAGAGGTTGTTGAGCACCGTGTGCGGACGCGCATTCGACTTCAACTCGATGACGATGCGCACCTTGTCCTCACGCCCCGACTCGTCGTGCAGGTCGGCGATCCCGTCGATCTTGCGGTCGTTGACGAGCTCGGCGATGGTCTGCATCAACCTGGACTTGTTCACTTGATACGGCAGCTCGCGGACGATGATCTGTTCACGCCCCGACTTCGACTCCTCGAAATCGACCTGCGCGCGCATCACGATCCGACCCCGTCCGGTGCCGTACACGTTGGCGATGTCGCGGGTGTAGATGATGCCGCCGGTCGGGAAGTCAGGCCCCTTGACGATGCGGATGAGGTCCTCGGTGGTGGTGTCCGGATCGTCGATCAAACGGACCACCGCGTCGCAGATCTCACCCAGGTTGTGGGGTGGGATGTTGGTGGCCATGCCGACGGCGATGCCGCTGGCGCCGTTGACCAGGAGGTTGGGAAGCAGCGACGGCATCACCGAGGGTTCGCGCACGCCCGGGACGTTCGCGAAGTTTGGGCCGAAGTCGACTGTATCCTTCTCGATGTCGTCGACGAGGCTCATGGCCACGGCGGTCATGCGTGCCTCGGTGTACCGGTATGCGGCGGGTGGATCGCCGTCGACGGATCCGAAGTTTCCCTGCCCGTCGATGAGCGGATAGCGCATCACCCATGGCTGCGCGAGCCGGACGAGGGTGTCGTAGACGGCCGAGTCGCCGTGGGGGTGATACTTCCCCAGCACTTCGCCGACGACCGCGGCGCACTTCTGGTACCGCGCACCAGCAGTCATGCCGGTGTCCAGCATCGCCCACAGGATGCGGCGCTGCGCCGGCTTCAGCCCATCGCGGATGTCCGGGAGCGCGCGGCTGATGATCACGCTCATCGCGTAGTCCATGTAGGACGCGCGCATCTCCGCTTCGAGTTCGATGGGATGAATCTGTCCGGGCTCGAACACCGCCATTACGCAGTCACCTCCGCCGGGCTGCGTACGGCGCCCGCGATCACCTTGCTGACACCCTGCTCGGCCGCGCGCGCAGCCACGCGGATCGCATTCATGGTCGCCTCGGCATCCGAGCGGCCATGGGCGATCACCACCTCGCCGGCGATCCCGAGCAACAGCGCGCCACCGGTCTTCCTGTAGTCGACTCGATCCCTGAGAGGACGCAGCTTCGGCTTGAGGAGCGCTCCGCCAACCTTTCCGCCGATGCTCTTGCGAGCCTCACGGGCGATGCTGGCAAAGAGAAAATCGCCGATGCCCTCGGCAACCTTGAGCACGACGTTCCCAGTGAAGCCATCGGTGACCACGACGTCGCAGCTGCCGCGGAAGATGTCCTTGCCCTCGACGTTGCCGGCAAAGTTGACCGGGAGCGCGGCGATCAGCGGATGCGCGGCCTGGACCAGCTCCGATCCCTTCTCCGACTCCTCGCCGTTGCTGAGCAAGGCGACCCGAGGGCGCTCGATACCAAGCATGGTCCGGGCGTACACGTCGCCCATCACGGCGAACTGAGCAAGCCACTCCGGCTTGCAGTCGGTGTTGGCACCAACGTCGAGGATGAACGTCTGGCCGCCGTCGCTGGGAAAGGCCGCTCCGATTGCGGGCCTGGCGATGCCGGGAATGCGTTTGATGGTGAACAGCGCCGCTGCCAGCATCGCGCCGCTGTTGCCCGCGCTGACAACACCGCGTGCCAGGCCGTCAGCGACCAGTGCGCAGCTGCGTACCAGCGACGAGTCCCGTTTTGCACGGACCGCGTTCGCGGGATGCTCGTGCATCTCGACGACCTCGCGCGCATCGACGATGTCGATCCGATCGCGGCTCGCCGCGCCGGCGCTCCCGAGCTCTGCTTCGATCGTCTCGCGCTTGCCGACGAGGGTCACCGCGATGCCGTGCTCGCTGGCGGCGCGCACGGCACCACGCACGATCTCTCCGGGGGCGTGGTCGCCGCCCATCGCGTCGACCGCTATCGGAAGCGGCATCAGATGTCGAGGTTGCGCACGCTCGTGGCGTGGGTTTGGATGAAACGCTTGCGAGGCTCGACGTCGGATCCCATCAGGCGGTCGAATATGTCATCTGCTTTGAGCGCGTCCGCGACGCCGACCTGGAGCAGCACCCTCCGATCCGGGTCCATCGTCGTTGCCCAGAGCTCCTCGGACATCATCTCGCCGAGTCCCTTGTAGCGGGACACCTCGGTGTCGCGCCCCATGGACTTGACCTTGTCGTCGCGCTGGTCGTCGCTGAAGGCGTACTCGGTCTGCCGGTTCTTGCCCCTGCCCTTCTCGAGCTTGTACAGCGGCGGCTGCGCGAGGTAGAGGAAGCCGCCGTCGACGAGCGGACGCAGGTGGCGCCAGAAGAACGTGAGCAGCAGGGTGCGGATGTGGGAGCCGTCGACGTCCGCGTCCGCCATCAGCACGATGCGGTGATAGCGGAGCTTGTCCACGCTGAACGTCTCACCGAATCCGCCGCCGAGCGCCATGATCAGGTCCTTGATCTGTTCGTTGCCGAGGATTTTGTCGGCCCGCGCCTTCTCGACGTTGAGGATCTTGCCGCGCAGCGGCAGGATTGCCTGGTTGCGGCGTTCGCGTGCCTCCTTGGCTGTGCCGCCCGCCGACAGACCCTCGACGATGAAGATCTCGCAATGCGCCGGGTCGCGCTCGCTGCAGTCGACCAGCTTGCCCGGCAACGTCGCTGACTCGAGCAGTGACTTGCGCTGCACCAGGTCGCGAGCCTTCGCTGCGGCCTGGCGCGCGCGCGCAGCCGTCAGCGACTGATCGATGATCCTGCGACCGTCGGCCGGGTTCTCCTCGAGGTACTGCATGAGTGCCTCGCTCAGCACCGTCGAGACCTGACCGGCGACTTCGCTGTTTCCCAGCTTGGTCTTGGTCTGCCCTTCGAACTGCGGCTCGCGCAGCTTGACGCTGATCACCGCGGTCAAGCCGTCGCGCACGTCGTCGCCGCTGAGGTTGGGGTCCTGTTCCTTGAGGATCGCGGCCTTGCGCGCGTACTTGTTCAGCGTCGCGGTCAACGCGCTGCGGAACCCGGTGACGTGTGCGCCGCCTTCCTCCGTGTGCACGTTGTTGGCAAACGCGAGAACGTGCTCGGTGAAGACCGTGTTCTGATACTGGAGCGCGATCTCGACCACGTTGCCGTCGATCTCCCGTTCCACATACATCGGCTTCTGGTTGATGACGTTGCGGTTCGCGTTGAGATACCTGACGAAGGACTGAATACCGCCCTCGAAATGGAAGGTGTACTCCTGGTCGTCGCGCTCGTCCGCGAGCTGAATCGTGATGCCCTTGTTGAGAAAGGCATAGCTGCGCAGCGACGTGGACACGGTCTCCCACGAGAACTCGATCTCCTGGAAAATCTCCGGGTCGGGCCAGAAGCGCACGAACGTCCCGCGGCGGTCGGTGGTGCCGATGACCGTCACAGGTCCGTCGGGCACTCCTCGTGTGTAGTCCTGGTGGTGCGTCTCGCCATCGATGTACACCTCGACCACCAGACGCTCGCTGAGCGCGTTGACGACCGAGAGACCGACGCCGTGCAGTCCACCCGAGACCTTGTAGCCTCCGCCACCGAACTTTCCGCCGGCGTGGAGCGTGGTGAGCACCACCTCGAGCGCGGACTTCTTGGCGGTGGGATGCATGCCCACGGGGATGCCGCGACCATTGTCCAGAACCGACACCGACTTGTCCGCGTGGAGGACGACCTTGATGGTGTCGCACCAGCCCGCCAGCGCCTCGTCGATGCTGTTGTCGACGAGCTCGACGACGAGATGGTGCAGACCCCGAAGATCCGTGGAGCCGATGTACATCCCGGGCCGGCGGCGAACGGGCTCGAGGCCCTCCAGGATCTGGATCTGGTCAGCCGAGTACGTATCCTTGCCTACCCGCCCGGCGCCTTCCGGACGCGGGTCCGGATTGCCGTCTGCATGGGTCGTTGCGAGTCTCGTCTCTGTCTCGATCGCTACCTCATCGGGGCGTTCGGGGCGTGCGGTGTCGGTTATTTGTGCTGCTCCGGTTGTGACGTGAGTGATGGAGAGTGGGCCAATGGTGAAACCGCTCGATTGTTCCAGCGGGGACCGCTCAAATCGGCCGTTCCACGTACCCCTATTCTACCAGCCTGACGGCCCACTTCGCTCTTTTCGAGTGGTTCGCTGCACTAGCATCAAGGGCATGAAGGTCACTGTCCGTTGTGCGCCGATCCCGCCTGGTCGAGGGGGTCGATAAACGTGGCCACATCCACCCTTGAACAGTACCGCCGCAAGCGCGATTTCAATCAGACCCCGGAGCCGAGCGGCGACCCGAAGGCGGGTTCCGGCACGGGCACTTCGGCATGGGAGCAGCTGCCGCACGGCAAGCGCTTCTGCGTCCAGAAACACCGGGCCACACGACTGCATTTCGACTTTCGCCTGGAGCACGACGGCGTGCTCCTCTCGTGGGCGATCCCGAGGGGTCCAAGCCTCGATCCGGCCAAGAAGCGACTGGCAGTGCAGACCGAGGACCATCCGATCGACTACGGCGAATTCGAGGGCGTCATCCCTTCCGGGTACGGCGCCGGCACGGTCATGCTCTGGGACATCGGGACGTACGAGTGGATCAAGGAAACCGCCGAGGATTACGAGCGTTCGCTGCAGCGAGGCGACCTCAAGTTCCGCCTCCAGGGAACCAAGCTCTCTGGCGAGTTCGCCCTGATTCGCATCGGTGACCGTGGCCGTCAGTACGGCGGCAGCAACGACGGCGACAGGAACTGGTTGGCGATCAAAAAGCGCGACGCCTCGGTGGTGGAGGGATACGAGGCAGGCGACTACGACGTTTCAGTCAAAACCGGCAGAAGCCTGGCTCAGATCGCCCAGGAAGGAGGTGGCGATCCTCGCGAGATGCGGCGCGCGGCCCGTGTCCGTGGTGCTCCCGCCCCCGCAGAGCCCACCGCGTCCTCCCCACTGCTCGCGCAAGCGCCCTCGCCGATGCTGGCCACGCCGGTCGCGCAGCCGTTTTCGCGGGATGGCTGGCTGTTCGAGCTGAAATACGACGGCGTTCGGGCCATGGTGAGCGTCGCCGGTGACCTGGTACGCATCACGGGCCGGCGCGGCGGGGACGAGACGGCTCGCTACCCGGAGGCCGCGGCGATCCGTGCGGGAATCCGAGCTGGGCAGGCGGTCGTCGACGGCGAGCTGGTGGTCCTCGACGCCGACGGACGTCCATCGTTCGAACGGATCCAGCAGCGAATCGGCGTCAGCCGCGAGGCCGATGTCCGCCGCGTCTCGGTCGAACACCCGGTGACCTTCATCGCGTTTGACCTGCTCGAGATGGACGGCCGCGACCTGCTCAACACCGAGCTGCGCATTCGCAAGAAGACGCTTCGCGAAACCATCGTCGACTCGCCGCACATCCTGTTTGCCGAACACGTCGAGCGCGATGGCACATCGCTCTTCGAGGTGGCTCGCTCGTCCGGCATCGAAGGCATCGTCGGCAAGCGCGCCGATTCCCTCTACCGGCCGAGAATCCGCAGCCCCGATTGGGTGAAGATCAAGTCCTGGCTCAGCCAGTCGTGTGTCATCGTCGGCTACACCGCCGGACGCGGACGCCGGTCAAACCAGCTGGGCGCACTCATCCTGGCCGTGCTCGACGCGGGTCGTCTCGTCCATTGCGGACAGGTCGGCACCGGCTTCGATGACAAGACCCTCCGCGACCTCAGGGATCGCCTCCGACCCCTCGAGGTGGAGACCTCTCCGCTGGCGGTGGCACCGAAGACCGCAGAACCGGCCACCTGGGTCAGACCCGAGCTCGTCTGCGAAGTCCGCTTCGCCGGATGGACCCGCGACGGCATCCTCCGCCACCCCGCTTACCGGATCCTGCGCCTCGACCAGCGCCCCGAAGACACCGTCCGAGAAGTCGTCCTGAACACCGCCCCGGCAACCAAGCCAGCCCCAACGCCCCAGCCTTCAAGGGAGCGGGCTAAGGCCACCCCCCGCGCGAGGCGCGGAGCAGAGCGCATGCAGTCGCCCGCTACGGCCTCGCGACCTCCGGGTGGCGCGGTGGGGGGCAGCGCCACCGGAGCGGAGGGCGACGAGGATGCGTCGCCCTCCAGCAAAACCGACACCCCAAAGGAGACCCGGAGCGCAGGTGGCGAGGGGACCCCACCGCGACACGCCCCGGAGGACTTTGAAGCACTGGCGCAGCTGAGAACGCTCAAAGGCAATGCGCATTGGGAGATAGCGGGCCGAAGACTTCCACTCACGAATCTCGACAAGGTGCTCTGGCCGGCGGACGGCATCACCAAGCGGGACATGATCGAGTACTACGTCCGGATGGCGCCGTACATGCTGCCCTACCTGCGCGACCGCCCCTTGTCGATGCAGGTCTTCCCCGACGGCATCGATGGAAAGTCGTTCTGGCGCAAGGACAAACCCACGCACGCTCCGGCCTGGATCGAGGCGTGGACGTATCACGGTGAGAAGACCAAGACGTACATCGTGGTCAACGAGGTGGCCACGCTCGCGTGGGTTGCCAACGCCGGCGTCATCGATCTGCACCCGTGGCACTCGCGCATCGATGCTCCGGAGCAGCCGGACTGGGCGGTCTTCGACCTGGATCCATTCGAGCCCGCAACGTTCCAGGACGTCGTCGATATCGCCAAGCTCGTCAAGGCGGCGCTGGACCACTACGGCATGCACGGCGTGGTGAAGACGAGCGGGCAGACCGGGTTGCAGATCTACGTGCCCGTTCGCCGTGGCCCCGACTACGCCGCGGTGCGCCACTGGGTGGAGGAGGTGGGCAGAGCGATCGATCAGGCGGCGCCCGGGCGCGTGAGCTGGGAGTGGTCGGTTGCGAAGCGGACGGGCCGGATCCGGATCGACTACACCCAGAACATCATCAACAAAACCCTTGCTGCGCCTTACTCACTCCGCCCAGCGCAGGGCGCCCCGGTATCGACACCGATCGAATGGGCGGAGCTCGACGACCCGGAGCTGAGCCCCGATCGATGGAACATCGCAACCATCGCGCAACGCGTCGCCGAGAAGGGGGACCTTTTCGCGCCGGCCCTGCAGGCCGACCAGGACATTCCGCGCAATCCGTAGCGTGCAGCGCGGATTGCGGGTACGCTGCGACGCGATGCGACAGGTGTTTTTTCCGGCTGTGCTCCTCGCGGCCGCCACCGCCGTCGCGTGCGGATCGGCGTCGCCGACGGTCACGAGCACCGAGCCGACGCCCTTCAGTGCGAACCCGACGCCGGTTCAGAGTCAGACGCCCCTGGCGACCCCGACCGCGGCTTCGAGCGCAACCCCGACGGCGACGGCAACCGGGCCGTGCATGCCGGGTCAGTTCCAGATCGCCATGCTGAACACCCAGGGCGCTGCCGGCACCATCTACGCAACCTTCGAGGTTCGCAATGCCTCGACGAGCGACTGCACCGAGAACGGCTACGCCAGGCTGCAGCTGCTCACCTCCGGCGGCGGTCTGCTGAACACGAGCTGGTCGAACGACAACTCAATGGCCAGTCCGAGCCCGGTCGACCTGCCCGCGGGGAGCCAGCCGCTGGGAACCACCGGCGCGTCGGGACACGGCTATTTCCTGGTCTCATGGACCGACGCAACCTGCTCCGCGGCGCAGGCAGAGATGCCCAAGTTCTGGCGGGTCACCCTGCCGACATCGCGGTTCCAGACGGCTGTGGCCGATATCGACTCGAGCATGGTGTGCGCAGGGGCGATCAAGGTCGGCCCCATCAAGTCAGCTCCGTACGTCTGACCCGACGCCAGGGATCCTCGCTTCCCAATAGAATTCGGGCCATGGCAGTGCTGCTGCTCAACGCCTCGATGCAACCGCTCAACGTGATCAGTCACCGGCGGCTGGTGGTGCTCCTGACCAAGGAGCGAGTCGCGTTCGTGGACGAGGCCGCCGAACGAGCTGCCGCGGAGGCGCTCGCGGGGCGCAGGCTGCCGGAGGGCGTCGTCATCGTCCGCCTGCTCCGGACCATCCACGTACCGCGCCGGTTGCTTCGCCCCAACCGCCGCAATCTTCTGCTCCGCGACGATCACACGTGCCAGTACTGCGGGCGCCTCGGCACCGCCGCCGAGCTCACCGTCGACCACGTCATCCCGGTGTCTCGAGGGGGCGCTCCGGATCGCTGGGACAACGTCGTGATCGCATGCAGGAAGTGCAACTGGCGAAAGGCGAATCACCGTCCCGAAGAGGTCGGGCTCGTGCTCCGGCGCCGGCCCGTACCGCTGACGCAGGAATACGCGCACATCATCTTTCTGCGCTACCCCGAGCTCAAGGCCGCGTACGACCGGCTGCTCGCCGCTGCCTGAATCACGCCAGGCGGATCGGACCGTCGTCCAAGCCGATCCCGCGCCTCTATACTCGGGGTGCCATGCCTCGATCCATGTGGCGCGGCGCCATCAGCTTCGGCATGGTGGCGATTCCCGTGCGGCTGTACCTGGCGACCGAATCGAAGAGCGTTTCGTTCCGGTTGCTGTGTCCGGCCGACCACACGCCTGTCCGCAACAAGCGCTGGTGCCCGGAGGAGGATCGCGAGATCGGGTGGAGCGAAGCTGTTCGCGGGTATGAGGTCGGCAAGGACGAGTATGTGGTGGTCACCGACCAGGATCTCGACGACCTCCCGCTGACCACGACGCACACCATCGACATCGTCGAGTTCTGCCCGGATTCGGAGATCGAGGCGGGCGTGTACCTCAAGAGTGCCTACTACCTGGAACCCGAGGCCGTGGGCGTCAAGCCCTACGCGCTGCTCCGGGAGGCACTCGAGAAGACCGGCACCGTCGCCATCGGCAAGATCGCGCTCCGCGACCGCGAGCACCTCTGCCGACTGGCACTGCACGAGCAGGGGCTGCTGCTCAACACCCTGCACTGGCCCGACGAGATCCGCTCCGCGGCCGAGCTGGCGATCCCGGAGCAGGCTCCTGACGTCGCCAAGAAGGAGCTGGACATGGCGGTGATGCTCGTGGAGAACATGAGCGCCCACTTCGACCCCGCCCGCTATCACGACAACTACCGCGAGGCGGTGATCCAGGTCGTCGAGGCCAAGCTGGCCAACACGCCGATCGAGCGCCCGCAGGTGGAGGAACCCGGCAAGGTGACCGACCTCATGGCCGCACTCAAGGCCTCCGTCGAGGCGGCGAAAACCCGGCGGGCGGAAGGTGGCCCCTCCGAGGAATCCGAGGCCGACGACGCCGAGTCTCTGGAACCTGCCCGCCGGCAACGGGCGTCCTGAGGCTTCACGGGTCACGCGTGGCTGGGAGAGCAAGTCTGTCTCGTGCCGCCCTGGAGGCCTACGGCGACCCATTGCCCTTTCGATCACCGGTGCCGCCTCAGCTCCCGGGCTACATTCCCTTCGAGACGTCGGTCCCCTGCGCCGAGGCTTTCGATGACCCTGACTGGCTGTTCAGCGTCGACTGGGACGGTGCCAGAGCGCTGCTCTTCATCGACCCGGGCGGATCGGTGCGCATCCAGGGCGAATTAGTCGGTGACCTCGCGCGGCGTTTCCCGGATATCCCCGCGGTCGCGGCCATCCCGAACGGCCGGGGCGCTGTTCTGGACGGTGTCATCGCGGTGCTCGACCGGGAAGGCCGTCCCGACCTGGCCGGCTTCGGCCGCCGCCTCGCCGCCGGCCCGGCCGCAGCGGCTGAGCTTCCCGCGGTGTACCTCTGCTGTGACGTGCTGCACCTCGACGGGCGCTCGACGGTGGGATGGCCCCTGGATCGTCGCCTCGATGCTCTCAGCGACCTGACCCGCCGGAGCGACGTCCTCCAGGCGCCGGACCACGTCCGCGGACGCGGAGCGGCGCTCGCCGCCGCCGCGGCTGCGCGGGGCCTGCCGGCACTGCTCGCCCGTCGGGCCGCCGCTCGCTACCGGCCAGGCGTCGCCTCCCCGGATCGCCTGCGCATCGGGCTCGTGGATCAGACGACCTGCGTCATCGCGGGTGTGGTTACCCGCCGGGCCGGCACGAGGCTCATTCTCGGAGAGCACGTCGACGGTCGCCTGACCTTCGCGGGACAGGTTGACGGGCCGCGTGTTCCGCTCGTGACCGCGTGGCTCGCGCGGCACATCGCCGACCTGAGGATCGACACGGCGTCACTCGAAGGGGTGCAACCCGTCAACGCGACCTGGCTGCGACCTGCGCTCACGGCGACCGTCCGGCACCACGGCCGCAGTGCTGCCGGCGCACTCGTGCGACCAGCGCTCCTCGCCGTGCGCGACGACGTCGATCCGCGCTGGTGCGTGCAGCGACCCGCGGTCGCCGGCCCGGTCGAGCCGCACGCCGGCACCCGCTTCTCGCCGACACTCCTGATCCCGCTGCCTCTCGGTGATCTTGCAGGGCTTCCCCAGGCGACGCGATGACGGCTTCGGTCCTCATGTGCCGGCCCGATCACTTCGGGATCGAGTACGAGATCAACCCGTGGATGCACGTTGCGGTCGAGGTTGACCACGCGCTGGCCGCGTCGCAGTGGGATGCGCTGTACCGCAAGTACCGCGACCTCGGCGTCGTCGTGGAGCTGGCGACGTCCGTCGCGGGTCTGCCCGACATGGTCTTCACCGCCAATGCGGCCGTGCTCTGGGATGACCGTGCGGTGCTCAGCAACTTCCATCATGCCGAGCGCCAGGGCGAGGAGCCGCATTGGCGCGAGGAGCTCGAGCGCCTCGGCTTCGATGTGCACGAGCTGCCGCGGTCACTCTCGTTCGAGGGGGCGGGGGACGCCCTGTTCGTCGGTGACCGCCTGTTCTGCGGTCACGGGTTCCGGACCGACCGTGAGGCACACCACCCCGTGGCGCGCATCCTCGAGGTCGAGGTCGTGTCGCTCGAGCTGGTCGACCCGCGCTTCTACCACCTGGATACCTGCTTCTGCCCGCTCGACGCCATCAATGTCCTCGCGGCTCCTGCCGCGTTCGCCCCGGAGTCGATGCGGCTGATCCGCGAGCTGGTGCCGAATCTGATCGAGGTGCCCGTCGAGGTGGCGGCCGGGTTTGCCTGCAACGCCATGCCGCTCGGGCAGCATCTGCTCTCCTCGCTGACCATCGCGCAGATGGAGGCTCCGCTTAAGGCCGCCGGATACACCCCGATTCCGCTCCCCATGGGGGAGTTCCTCAAGGCCGGTGGGGGGGTCCGCTGCCTCTCACTGCCGCTCGGTGAGCGAGGTCGCGCTCGCACCCCGGATGGCCCGCAAGGCTCAGGCTAGATCCAACAACCTCTGAGCGTTTTCCCAGACTTCCGCGCGAAGATGGTCCGGTGACCACCCCAGCCGCTGGAGAGCCGAACCGAGTGCTTGTCGTTGACGATGAGCGCGCCATCACAGATCTTGTGGCGATGGCCCTGAAGTACGAGGGCTTCTCGGTGCAGACAGCCGGAACCGCGAAGCAGGCCCGCCACGCGGTGATGGACTTCCGCCCGGACCTGATGATCCTGGACGTCGGGCTCCCGGACGACGACGGCTTCACGCTCGTGCAGCGTCTGATCAGTGACGGGATCAAGGTCCCGGTGATCTTCCTCACCGCCCGGGATGCCACCGAGGAAAAGGTCCACGGGCTGACCATCGGTGGCGACGACTACGTGACCAAGCCCTTCAGCATCGAGGAGCTCGTCGCGCGGATCCGTGTTGTGCTGCGGCGCCACAATCCCGACGGTGCCGCGGCGAACGGCAAGCTCGTTCTCCACGACCTGGAGCTGGATGACGAGACGCATGAGGTCTTCCGCGCCGGGGAATCGGTGGAATTGACGCGCACCGAGTTCCGTCTGCTGCGCTATCTGATGATGAACACGGGCCGCGTGCTGTCGCGCTCGCAGATCCTCGATCACGTCTGGGATTACGACTTCGGTGGCGACGCCAGCGTGCTCGAGACGTACATCAGCTACCTCCGCCGCAAGGTCGACAACGTCGACCCGCCGCTCATTCACACGGTCCGCGGGATCGGCTACGTCATTCGCGTGCCGCGCACCGCATCGGCGCATGCGTAAGCGGCGCGGGTGATGTTCTCAGGACGTTAGATGTCTCTCCGACTCCGGCTGCTGCTGACCCTGGCGCCGCTGTTCATCCTCGGACTCGCAGCCGCCGACGCCGGGACGTACGTGGCGTTGCAGAGCTCGCTGCTGCAGAACGTCGACAATCAGCTGGTCTCACTCCACGACGGCGCGGAGAATGCCCTCGGGCATTCCGGGCCACCTGGCGGGCAGTTTGACAACGGCGGAGGCAGCGGCCAACTACCGCCTGGCACATATGGCGAGCTCGTCAACGCATCCGGGCCTCTGAGCGGCGGCGGGCTGTATGGCGGCTACGTCCAGTCGACGCCATCGCATCCCGTGCTGCCCGCAACGATCTACAAAGACTCGGGCACGACGCTGCTGACGGTTCCCGGAGTCGGAACGTGGGATTCGTATCGAGTCCTGGTCACTCCGGACGCGAATCAGCCTGGCACCGACCTGGTGGTGGCGCTCCCGCTCGACGGCGTTGACACCACCCTGGGCACCCTCCTGCTGTTCGAGATCGCCATCAGCAGTGGCATCACGATTGTCGTCCTGGTCGTCACGTGGTTGCTGGTACGCCGCGGGATGCGTCCACTCGAACGCATGGGCGCCACCGCGCGGTCGATCGCCGCGGGCAACCTCGGTCGACGTGTATCGCCGTCAAACGAGCGAACTGAAGTCGGCCAGCTCGGCCTCGCCCTCAACGGCATGTTGAGCCAGATCGAGCGGGCGTTTGCCGAGCGCGACGTCACCGAGCAGAAGTTGCGCCACTTCGTCTCCGACGCCTCACACGAGCTGCGCACGCCGCTCACGTCGATGCGCGGCTACGCGGAGCTGCTGCAGCGAAACCCGGACATGACCCGTGACGATGTCCTGCTCGCCGTCCGGCGCATCGAGGACGAGACCCGGCGCATGGGCCTGCTGGTAGACGACCTGCTCCTGCTCGCGAGGCTGGACCAGGGACGTCCCCTGGACAGGGCGCCGGTCGATCTCACATCGATGGTCAACGACGCCGTGAGCGACGCCCGCGCGGCGGACCCCGGGCGCTCGGTCAGCGCTCGGATCGAGGCGCCGATCGTGGTCACCGGCGACGACCTGCGCCTCCGCCAGGCTGTGGCCAACCTCGTCCGAAACGCGCTGGTGCACACGCCGGCTGGGAGCCCCGTGGAAGTTGCGCTGCACCCCGAGAACGGACACGTCGAGATCGATGTCATCGACCACGGTCCGGGAGTGCCGGCCGCACAGCGCGAGCGCATCTTCGAGCGCTTTCACCGCGCGGATCCGCTGCGCAGTCGCGACCAGGGCGGCAGCGGGTTGGGGCTGAGCATTGCGACGGCCGTGGTCGGCGCGCATGGCGGAAGGATCAGCGTCAGCGACACACCCGGCGGGGGCGCGACCTTCCGGATCGAGCTGCCGGCGGCGTGAGGACGGTGCCGGATGTCTAGTCAGCTGCTCTGGTACACCACCCGCGGCGCAGGCGCCGTCAGCCTCGTGCTGCTGAGCGTGGTCGTCGTCCTGGGCCTGCTCGCACGCGTGCGCTTCGAGACCCGAGGCTGGCCGCGGTTTCTCAGCGCGGCCGTCCACCGCGACCTTGCGCTGATGACGCTCGTGTTCCTCCTCCTGCACATCGTCACCGCGGTGGTCGACCCGTTCACCCATCTTGGCCTCGTGGCCGCGCTGGTTCCGTTCGGCTCGTACTACCGCACCTTCTGGCTCGGCCTCGGGACGATCGCCTTTGAACTGCTCATCGCGATCATCGCCACCAGCCTGCTGCGGAAGCACATCGGTGCGCGTGTGTGGCGGTCGATCCACTGGCTCGCCTATGCGAGCTGGCCGGTGGCGGTGGTGCACGGCATCGGCACCGGCACCGACGGCACAGCTCGGTGGATGCTGACAATCGATGCGGTGTGCGTCGCCGCGGTTGGGGCGGCGCTCATGTGGCGCCTCGTGGCGGCTCCCCCGGATCCGCTTGCCGACGAGCGCCGCCTGGCCGCCGAGCGTGCGTCGTTCGGTACCGATCGATGAGCCTCGCGCTGCTTGCCGGCAAGCCAGCCGCCCAGGGGATGGAGCATCTCGCCGAGCACCGGCAGCGTCTCGGCGCGCTCCCACCCCCGTCCTCCGCACTCATCGATGCGCTCGAACGCAGCGCCTTGCGGGGCAAGGGCGGCGCCGGATTTCCCGTCGCCACCAAATGGCGGTCGGTTGCGTCGCAGCGCGCGGGTACTCCGGTCGTCCTCGCCAACGGCGGCGAGGGCGAGCCGTTGAGCCAGAAGGACCGCATGCTCATGGAGCAGCGCCCCCACCTCGTCATCGATGGCGCCTTGCTTGGCGCGGATGCCGTCGGCGCGGACGAGGTCATCCTGTACATCGGTGCGGATCACGCAGGCGCGGTCCAGGCGATGCACCGGGCTGTCGGGGAACGTCCGGCTTCCGAGCGTGGCCGGCTTCGCCTCGTGAGCGCCCCGGTTCGCTACGTGTCCGGCGAGGAGACAGCGGCGGTGCATTTCGTCAATGAGGGGATCGCCCTCCCCACGTCGATCCCACCCCGTCCGTTCGAACGCGGAGTCGACGGCCGCCCGACACTGGTGCAGAACGTCGAGACGCTCGCGCACGTCGCGTTGATCGCTCGCTTCGGCGACGAGTGGTTTCGCTCACTCGGCGACGGCACGGCGTCAGGGACCACGCTGGTCACTGTGGGTGGCGCCGTTCCGCAGAGCGTCCTGATCGAGATCCCACAGGGGATCGCGCTCGCCGATGCCGTCAACGCGGCCGGTGGCCTCACGTCGGACAGCGACGCCGTGCTCCTCGGCGGTTACTTCGGGGGGTGGGTCGATTCAGGCACAGCTTGGGGACTCGCCCTGGACGCCGATACGTTGCGGCAAAGCGGTCACTCGCTCGGTTGCGGGGTGATCGCCGTGCTGCCGTCGACTCGATGCGGCGTCATCGAGACCGCGCGAATCGTGTCGTACCTCGCGCATGAGAGCGCGCGACAGTGCGGGCCCTGCACCTTCGGCTTGCGTGCCATCTCGGCGGCCACCGGCCGAATCGCCGGGCTCGCGGCGACCGCCGGCGACCTCGAGCATGTGCAGCGCTGGGCGGGACTGCTCGCCGGGCGCGGCGCGTGCCGGCACCCGGACGGGGCCGCAGGACTGCTCGCTTCCGCACTGCGCGTCTTCGCGGGCGAATTCATGCTCCACGCTGACGAGCGGCGCTGCAGTGTTGCGCGCATCGCGGCGGCAGCGTCATGAGCGATCGCGTCGCGCTCGCCATCGACCGCATCAAGTGCGATGGTCACGGTGTGTGCGCCGATCTGGTCCCCGAGCTCATCGAGCTCGACGACTGGGGATACCCGATCATCCGTGCGGGTGCGATCCCGCCGTCGGTTGTGGGACATGCGCGCAGGGCTGTCTCGGGCTGCCCGACGCTTGCGTTGCGCCTCCAGGCACTGGTCAATTCGCGCCGCTGAGCACACAGCGCCAGCGATCGCCGCGACTTCACAGCAGCCTCCCAGCTTCCTCGGGGCTGGTGTCAAGGAGCGCGCGCCAGGCTTTGATCTCATGAACGATCTTCCTGGAACAGCGACCGCACCGGTCCTGGATATCGCCATTCCCGTGTACAACGAGGAGCGAGTCCTGGAGCGGAGCGTCTTCCAGCTCCACAATCACCTTCGCGCGCAGATCCCGTTCGCAACGAGGATCACCATCGTCGACAACGCGAGCGAGGATGGAACGCGCCTGATCGGCATGCGGCTCGCGAACGCGCTGGACGGCGTGCGATTCATACATCTGCCCGAGAAGGGCCGCGGCCGTGCATTGCGAAACGCGTGGATGTCGAGCGATGCGCGCGTCGTCGCGTACATGGACATCGACCTCTCGACGCGACTCGATGCGCTGACAACCCTGATCGCCCCGATTCTCTCGGGCAGCTGCGACATCGCCATCGGCAGCCGGCTCGCCGCAGGCGCGCGCGTGGTTCGGAGCCCGCGACGTGAGGTCATCTCACGCGCGTACAACCTTGTCCTCCGTGCGCTGCTGCACACGCGCTTTCGCGACGCCCAGTGCGGGTTCAAGGCGATGCGCGCGCAGGTCGCGCACCAACTCGTGCCGGTCGTGCGCGACCAGGGATGGTTCTTCGACACCGAGCTGCTTGTCGTCGCGCAGCGTGCCGGCATGCGCATCCAGGAGGTTCCCGTGGAGTGGGTCGAGGACCCGGACTCGCGTGTCGACATACCGCGAACCGCGCTCGCCGACCTTCGCGGCGTGCTGCGACTGCTCCGCGAGACACCGCCCCCACTTCATGCCTTGCGACCGCAAGCCGCACATTCTCGGGAGCAGTGATCATGCAGTCGCCCCAGCGGCGGATCACAGTCGAGCAGCGCGACCGTGCGCTCCGCCTGCGCGGCAAGCTCACCGCGACCTTCGGTGTTGTCGGCACCGCCGCAGTCGCGGTGCTGGCAGTCACCGCGGCGCATACGCACGCCGGAACATCGACGAACGCCGCATCGTCCTCGGCGAACAACACATCCACGGCGACCGCGACGTCGCCGGCAGCGTCGTCCGCGTCGAGCAGCACCGGCTCGTCGTCGCTGTCCACAGGATCCGCGAGCACCGGAAGCTCCTCCTCTGCGAGTACCGTCAGCGGCGGCTCATGACTCTTGCCGCCTATCGAGGGACCGCGCTCGGGACATCGATGCACGTGGTGGTGACCGACCCGGACAGCCTCGACGCGGCGACGGCGCGTGTCCAGGCGGTGGTCGATGCGATCGACCTTGCGTGCAGCCGGTTCCGGGACGACAGTGAGTTGAGCCGGCTGCAGGCAGGTGCCGGACCGCGAGAGGCGATCGTCTCGCCGCTCCTTGCGCAGGCGCTCGCCACCGCCCTTCGAGCGGCGGAGCTCACCGACGGAGCAGTCGATCCGACAGTCGGTGCAGCAGTCCGCTCAGCCGGGTACGACGTCGACTTCGACGTGCTCCCCGCCGACGGTGAGGCGCTGAGGCTTGCGGTCACGCCCGTGCCGGGGTGGCGGCGGATCCGGCTCTTTCCGGCCACCCGGCGCGTGGAGATCGATGCCGGTGTCGAGGTTGACCTCGGGGCAACCGCGAAAGCGCTTGCCGCCGATCTCGCAGCAACGGCCGCACTCGAGGGGATGCCTGCAGGCGGCGTCCTCGTGAGCCTGGGCGGCGACGTATCCGTGGCCGGCGACCCCCCGGAGCAGGGATGGCACATCCAGATCGCCGAGAACAGCGGCGCCACCATCACGGTGGACGGAGAGACGATCGCCATCCGAGCCGGCGGTGTCGCCACCTCGAGCACCACCGTACGCCGCTGGCGGCGTGGCGGAGTCGAGCTGCATCACATCATCGACCCGGCCACCGGGCTCCCTGCCGCCGGCCCCTGGCGGACGGTCAGTGTGGTCGCCGGAACCTGCGTCGACGCCAACATCGCCGCCACGGCCGCGATCGTTCGGGGTGCGACGGCGGCCGCGTGGCTCCACGACGCCGGCCTGCCGGCGCGGCTGGTCGATACGAGGGGAGCGATGACCCGAGTCGGCGGCTGGCCCGAACCCGGCGTTCAGGCGTCCTGAGCGATCAGCCGTCCTGAGCGATGAGCTCCTGGACCTGGCGCTGGTACCGGCGCGTGTCGTCATAGACGCCATGGCTGGTGACGCTCGCATCTCCTTGGTAGTAGCCGGCGAGGGTGGCGGGGATGTTGGCCTCGTGCTTGGTCATCAGATGGCGCAGCAGCATCGCGCCGGCGACGACGTTGTCCTGCGCGCGCCAGATATCAAGGTGCGTCCCAGCCAGGTGACGCGACACCCACTCACCGGTGAAGGGCTCGAGCTGCATGATCCCCACGGCGCCCGTCGGTGAGACGCGCTCCTGACGCCACTCCGACTCCGCCCATGCGACACCCCGCAACAGGCGGCCGTCGACGCCGACGTCCGCCGCAACGAAGCTCACCAGCGCATTCATCCGTGTCAGGCGTCCGGGGACGACCAGCTCGTCGCCCTCGGCGATCGGGGCGTTGACGCCGATCCCGTTGGTACGAGCGAGCGCGGTCGGGTCGACGCCGAATCGCCGAGCCGTCTCGAAGACGCCCTCACCGCGCCCGACGCGATAGGTCTCGGAGTCATCTCCCCCTCGCGCATAGGCGGGGAGTGCCAGCGAGGCGTCGGGAATCCGGAGCATTTGGCCGACCCGGATCAGCTCCGGAGCCGCCATGCGGTTTGCGTCGAGCAGCGCTGCCACAGTGGTCCCGTGGCGCACGGCGATATCGGACGCGGTGTCGCCGGGACGCACCACGTACGAGGTCGCGAAAACAGCGGTTGGGATGGTGGCCACGGCGGTGGCGCCGAGCGCAGCGGCGGCAAGACGAGACCTTGTCGGCATTGGGTTCCTCGTGTGGTGGGACGTTGGGGGGATGTGGGAACCGGCCGCGCGATCGCGGCCCAGGCAGCGTAGGCACAGTAGATCGCGCGCGTCAAGCGTTGCAAGCCACCGTAACGGTTTCGTCACAACCAGATCCCCTGCGTGTGAAGAGTCATCGAGTCGGCCCGAGTGCTACGCTGCGGTCAAAGCGATGCGACTCCCGAGCCTGCCGCGGACCTCGCTGCCGACCACGTTTCTGGCCGCTTCATGCGGCGCGGGCCTCGGCATCGTCACGTTCATCCTGTGTGCATGGCTGCACGCCGCCGGCGCCACCGGCGCAGCGGCGCTCCTCGCGGAGTCGGCGCTCCTCATCGCGCTGGCATGCGTGGCGGCGTTCGCGATCTTTGACGGCAACACGCGGCTGCGCGGAGCTCGGGTGCCGATCAACCGCGCGCTGCCCCCCGCGTGGTGGCCCCGTGACCCGGATTCCGTCTCGTTGCTTGCGGCCTGCGTCGGCGGTCCGCTCGTGATCGGCGCCGGGGCGGCCGTCCTGCTCTTCCGCTGACCACATCGGGTGCGTTCAGCCGGTCAGCCGGTTGATCGCCCAGTAAGCTGCTTCGCGCACGACCTCGTCCGGGTCGAGGTGCGCGCTTCGCCGGAGTGAGGGCAGCGCGGCAGCATCCCCGGCGTTGCCGAGCGCGATCGCACAGTTGCGTGCAAGCCCGGCACGTCCCGTCCGCGACACCGCTGTTCCTTTGAATCGTGTCTCGAACTCTGCGTCCGTGAGCTCGAGACACTCGATCAGGTCGGGGTGCGGCACGGGACCGCCCGCGGTGGTCGCCGTCCCCACGTCGAGCTGCGGGGGCGCGAGGCGATGGTTGATCGGGCATGCCTCCTGGCAGAGGTCGCAGCCGAATGCCCAGGTTCCCATCAGCGGTCGCAGGTCGTTCGGAATCGGGCCCCGATGCTCGATGGTGAGGTACGAGATGCAGCGCCGGGCGTCGATCACACCGGGTGCCACGATCGCGCCGGTCGGGCACGCCGGAAGGCAGGCCATGCAGCGGCCGCACCCGCGCCGCGACGGACCGTCAACCGGCAGCGGCACCGACACAGCGATCGCGGCGAGGAGCACATAGGAGCCCGCGCCGGTGGTGATCACCGACGCGTGCTTCCCCGCAAATCCAATGCCGGCTCGCTCGGCGATGGCGCGGTCGAGTGCCCATCCGTGATCCACGAAACGCTTTGCTCTGAGCGGGTGAACGCGTTCCTGCAGCCAGGCGACGAGGGCGTCGCAGCGCGCTGCGAGCAGGTCGTGGTAATCGACGGTGCGACCGCCATCCTCGGTGCACGCGTATGCCGAGAAGCGTCCCCGGACAGTCCCGTCCGCAGCGGGGATGGGGTCGCGCAAGGGGGCGGGTGGATACGGCCACGCCAGGGCGATGATCGATCGCGCCCACGGGTAGCGGCCGCCGATATCGGCAGACGCCTCAACGCGATTCCGCGTGTACCAGGACATGCCATCCATTCGCCCGGCGTCGATCGCCTCAAGCGCTCGGGTGCGTGCCTCGGAGAACGGACGCACCGAGGTCACGCCGCATGCCGCAAATCCAAGTCCACGCGCCTCGGCGCTCAACGCGTCCTTGAGCGCAGCCATATCGCTGGATTGGGCCATCTGCTTCGATGATGGTTGCACGGGCCGCACACCGTAGGATCGAGGCATGCATGCCGCCGAAGGCACAGCCCGGATGCCGCGCCTCCTATGCATCATGGGGTCCGGCGAGACCACGCCGACGATGGTGTCGGTTCACCAGGATCTGCTCTCGAGGCTCGGGCCGCGGCCGGTCCCCGCAGTGCTCCTCGACACGCCGTTCGGCTTTCAGGAGAATGCGGCCGACATCAGCGAGCGCACGGTCGCGTACTTCCGCGATCGCGTCGGGTTTCCGATCAGCGTGGCGTCCTTTCGGAGCCGCGAGCGGGCAACCCCCCTCGAGTACGAGACCATGCTCGCCCGCGTTGCTGAGGCGCGCTACGTTTTCGCCGGGCCTGGGAGCCCGAGCTACGCGCTCCGGCAGTGGGTCGGCACGGCCGTCCCGGACCTGCTCGCGGCAAAGCTGCGCGACGGCGGCTGCGTGACTCTCGCCAGCGCAGCGGCCGTCGGCCTCGGCGTGTACTCGCTTCCGGTGTACGAGGTCTACAAGGTCGGCGAGGAGCCGCGATGGCTGGATGGCCTCGACCTGCTCAGCGCCACGGGGCTCCGCGCGGCGGTGGTGCCGCATTACAACAACGCGGAGGGCGGGACTCACGACACCCGCTACTGCTACATGGGCGAGCGCCGCCTGCGGATGCTCGAAGAACTCCTTCCCGACGGCGTCGACATCCTCGGTGTCGACGAACACACGGCGGCGATCTTCGACATCGACGCGGGGTCGGTCTCGATACGCGGGCGCGGCGGGGTGACGTGGCGCCACAGGGGAGCATCGCAGCGATTCGAGAACGGCACGACGATGCCTGTCAGTGCGCTTGCAGCCGGTCTCGCGGCGCGCGGCAACGCCGCTCCTGTCGAGACCGGCGGCACATCCGTCGATGTCGAGGACCCGCTACCGGCCGGCGCGGCATCGCCCTTCCTCGAAGAGGTGACCCGGCAGTCGGACGCCGCCGACATCGCGCTTGCGACCCGAGACGTCGACGGCGCGGTCGGTGCGGTGCTCGCGATCGACTCGCAGATCCACGATTGGGCTGCCGACACCCTCGACTCGGATGAGCAGGACCGGGCACGCGAAGCGTTGCGCCGCTACGTCGTGCGCCTCGGCGACCTCGCGCGCGACGGGGCCACCGATCCGCGCGACCTGGTGGGTCCCGTCGTCGACCGGATTCTCGAACTGCGCGTGCAGATCCGCGGCGCCGGAGAGTACGCGCTCGCCGACAAGCTGCGCGACGCGCTGGTGGAAGCAGGGGTCGAGGTGCATGACACCCCCGACGGCTCCACCTGGGAGTTCGCGCCGGTCGCCGGCTGACCCCGGGCGAGGTCAGGCGGTGGCCTCTCCGCGCTCTTCGGGAGCGAGCTCCATATGACGCGGGCGGCCGAGCCAGTATCCCTGTCCGGCCGTCACCCCGAGCGCGGCGAGCCGATCCGCCGTCGCCTCGTCCTCGATGCCCTCCGCAATGACCGTCGAGCCGGAGCTGCGCGCGTAGGCAACGGTCGCCTCGATGACGGCACGCGCTCCACGTTCGACGCAGGCCTGAGTGATGCTCTTGGCCACCTTCACGAACTCAGGGACGGCTGCAGCGAGCAACTCGAGCGTGGAGTGGCCTTCGCCGATGTCGTCGAGCGCGAATTGAAAGCCGTGCTCGCGATAGCTGGCCAGCACCAGCCTGAGGCGTTGCTGGTCGGCGATCGACTCGCGCTCGGTGATCTCGAGCACCATCGTCTCCGGGTCACGACCAGCCCAGCGCGCGAGCAGGAGCATGTGATCGACGGGATGGAGCGGATCCAGGAGCATCGCCGCTGAGACGTTGAGGAACAGGGGATCCGACGCCGGGAGCCCGGACGCGGCGGACATGGCGATGCGCCGGCAGATCCAGTCGATCTCCTTGGTCACCCCACGCCGGTGAGCCAGCGCGAACACATCCTCGACGCCGTCGACGGGGTCGCGCAGGCCGGGGACGCGCGCGAGCGCCTCCCACCCGATCGCCTTGTGATCACTGAGCAGCACGATCGGCTGGAACACCGCCTGGATCACGCGGCGCTTGCCGAGGATGGCGTCCAGCATCTCGCCGGCGTCACCGCCCCCGCGCACCAGGCTCGGGAGTGAGCGGTCGCTCGCGATCACGACCCGGTCGCGCCCGTCCTTCTTCGCCTTCGACAGCGCTTCGTCGGCGGCGATCCAGAGCGCGTGCACGCCGCCACCGCCCGCGGCGACGCCGGCGCTGATCCGGGCCTTGCCGTGGGGGAGGGCGACACCATGGAGCGACGTGCGCATCCGCTCGGCGATCGCGACCGCCTCGGCTTCGGTAGTTGCGTCCATGATTGACACAAACTCGTCGCCGCCGATGCGGAGCAGCTGATCGCCCGCTCGCAGCTGCGCGCGCAACGTGCGGGCCACTTCGATGAGCAGCATGTCGCCGGCTTCGTGACCGAACTCGTCGTTGATCGGCTTGAGGTGATCGACGTCGATGGCGATCACCGCGGTTGCGCCGGTGAGCTCGCCAAGGCGCTCCTCGAAGGCCCGTCGGTTGCCGACCTTGGTCAACGGATCGGTGGTGGCGTGCAGCGCCTTCTCCTCGAACAGCCCGGCACGAGCCACGGCCACCGCAGCCTCGTCGGCGATCGCCTGGACGACGGTGAGGTCATGCGTATCCCATGCGCCGCGGCGTGCATGGGAGATGAGCACGAGGACGCCGATCACGCGTCCACCCGCGGCGCGCAGCGGCGCGGCGACGACGCTTCTCGAGCGGCGCCCACCGCCGAGGCTCTCGAGCTCGGCGAGGTTCGACCCGGGCATCGACGCGTACGCCTGCTTGATCTCGCGAGGTGTCCTGAGCATGCAGGGTTCGCCCGTCGAGAACACGCGCCCGATCACTCCTTCGCCCGGCGCCATGACCACGATCGGTCCGGCGGCCGGTGAAACGCCGGCGGGCCCGAGGATCAGCGGGAGCGTTGCGAGGCCGCCCGAAGCCGAATCGAACAGCAGGACCCGGCCCCATGTCGCGTCCGGATAGGTCTCGTGGCAGCCGCCGAGCACAGCGGCGGCGACCTCGCCGGAGTCGGTGGTCAACCCGAGGCTGCGGGCCACGTCCGCAACCGCTCGAAGCCGGCGCGTCTGCGCCTGGTAGTGACGGTCGGTCAACGACCAGTTGGAATAGGCAAGCACGACGACGCCCACCATGAGCGCAAGGACCTGGATGAGCTGGTTGACGCCCACTGTGTGAAACAGTCCCGCCCACCACCAGACCGTGGTCAGTCCACCGCAGGAGGCGACGAGGATGGTCCAGAGCGCCGGCGCTCGTGCCGACGGGTCCACCGTGAGCAGCACGGCGACAAACCCAAGCACGATGAGCGGCAACGGGTGGCTCAGCCGTGGCGCGGAGAGTCCGAGAATCAGCGTGCACAGGGCAACGCTGGTGAGCCCCTGCACCAGCGCCGCAATCGATGGGCTGACTCTGGCGCCACGACGCAGCCGGATCGTGATCTCGAGCATCACCGCCGCGACGACCACGACCTCGATCTCCACGAAGATGATCCGCGGCGGGAGCGAGGAATCGACCAGCTGCCAGCTGGTGATACCGAGCAGCACCGCTGTCGCGAAAATCGGCAGCCAGCGCCGCGCGGCGCTCTCGTTTTGCATAACCCTCTCGAGCAAGAGCGTACGTGGAGCCGTGCCGAGAGAAATGGGCGTGACAGTCTTGTATCCGGTTCCTCAGAGGTCAGGGGTTGCGCACGGATATCGATCCGGTGAGGGCCTGGCCGATCACCTGCGAAGCGTTGATGGGAGACAGGACAAGCTGCACCATCCCTGCGGATCCGGCGTCGAACAGGAGCTGCACCGGGGCGCTCGACTGGCTGGTGAGCTCGCCGCCGCACGCTTTCCAGCCACCCGCATCGGCGATGAACGGCTCCTTGTCGACGTTCTGGAAGATGGCCTCGACCGGCGTGAGCGGCCCCTGCACCAGGGCTCCGACACAGAGCTGTCCGATCACCGAGTCACCGACGTTGTCGACCGAGACGTCGATCTCCACCCGCTTGGCGGCTGCCGCAGTGGCCGGCAGCGCGCCGCTGATGTCCGCCATCGGGGGGCCTGCGGTTGCGAAGAGGGGCGAGATGACACCAAGGAAGAGCCCGAGGAGCACGACGCCGACGACGACCAGGAACACGGTTCGAGGGTTGGCTCTCAGCCAGCGCCGCACCGATGCGAGCACGCCTGTCAGATCGTGGCCGGTGGCTGGTATTCACCGAAGACGGATCGCAGCGCGCCGCAGATGTCACCGAGCGTCGCCTCGGCTCGAACCGCATCGATGATTCGCGGCATCAGCGTTTCGTCGGACGCGGCGGCGTTCCTGACGGCGACGAGCGCCGATTCGACAGCCCCCGCGTCACGCCGGGCGCGGTACCCCGCCAGCCGCTCGGCCTGTTCCGCCATCGCGCGAACGTCGGGCCGGAACAGCAGAGGCGGCTCGGCCTCCTCGGTCTCGGTGTATCGGTTCACGCCGACGATCACCTTGTCGCCGGCTGCGACCGCCCGCTCGGTGCGATAAGCCTCGTCCTGGATGCGCTGTTGCATCCAACCCGCCTCGATGCACGCCACCGCGCCCCCGAGCTCATCGATCTCATCAAGCAGCCGTGTGGCCTCACGCTCGAGCTCGTCGGTGAGCCACTCGACGAAGTACGAGCCACCGAGCGGGTCGACGGTTGTGGCTACGCCGGTTTCCTCGGCGATGATCTGCTGTGTTCGAACCGCGATGCGCTGTGCTTTCTCGGTGGGAATGGACAGCGCCTCGTCGTAGCACGACAGTGCCAGTGACTGGACGCCGCCGAGCACGGCCGCAAGTGCTTCGATGGCCGCGCGCACGATGTTGTTCTCCGGCTGCTGTGCGGTCAGCGTCGAACCGCCTGTCTGGGTGTGCGTCCGCAGCATCAGCGAGCGCGGGTCGCACGCACCGAAACGCGTCCCCATGATCCGCGACCACATGCGCCGGAGCGCTCGGTACTTTGCGATCTCCTCAAAGAAATCGATGTGTGTGTTGAAGATCCAGGACAGCTTGGGAGCGAAGTCGTCAACCGCGACGCCACGATCGACAGACGCCTGGACGTACGCGCATGCGTTCGCGATGGCGAACGCCATCTCCTGGGGGGCGGTGCTGCCCGCTTCGCGGATGTGGTATCCGGAGAGCGATATCGGGTTGAACTTCGGGGTGTTGCGGGTGCACCAGACGATCAGATCTGCCGCGAGGCGCAGGGAGGGCCTCGGTGGATAGATGAAGGTGCCCCGAGCGATGTACTCCTTGAGCACGTCGTTCTGGACGGTCCCCATGACCGACGCCGCGTCGAGGCCCTGACGTTCCGCGGCGACGACATACATGGCGACCAGCACGGGCGCCGGCGCGTTGATGGTCATCGAGGTGCTCACCGCGCTGAGCGGAATGCCCTCGAAGAGGTCCTCCATGTCGCGCACCGAGTCAATGGCGACCCCGACCTGGCCGACCTCCCCAAGGCTGCGCGGATCATCGCTGTCCAGGCCCATCTGCGTCGGCAGGTCGAACGCGACCGACAGCCCCGGCTGACCCTGGGCGAGCAGGTAGCGGAACCGTGCGTTGGCGTCGGCAGCCGTGCCGTACCCCGCGTACTGGCGAATGCTCCAGAGGCGACCCCGGTACATCGTGGGCTGGATGCCGCGGGTGAAGGGTGGCTCGCCCGGGAACCCCTCGTGACGAAGCGCGTCGTGGCGCGACAGCTCGGCCTCCGTATACAGCGGTTCCACCGGGATACCGCTTCCGGTTTCAAAGACATCCTTTCGTTCTCCGCGCGCGCGCGCCGGCGCGAGAATCGTGTCCTGCCATTCGATGAGGGCCTCGATGAAGTCCGGCTCTCCTCCGTCCACCGTCACGGACGACGCAGCATCCTCCTCGGCGGCCATGACCGCAGCATATCGTTGTGTCACGAGCGCGCGAACTCGTTCGCGGCCGTCCGGAACCTGTGCAACACTCCCCCGGGATGGCGCTTCCTGTGACCACGTCGCTCGTCGAGGACTCCGCGGCCCGGCTTGCAACCGGCGGCTGGAACTTCACGCGCCGGCAGCTGTACTACGCCACGTGCGCTCGCGCGGAAACCACCCCGGGCAACGCCGCATCCAATGGCGAGATCGGCCTCGGGGTGCTGCTGATCCTCATCGGATTGATCCTCATCGGCATCAAGGTGCTGTTCGCCCTGTTCGTCACCCTGGGGGTGGCACTGATCCTTACGGGAATCCTCGGGAGGCTGCGCCGTCCGAGGTTGACGGGGCGGCTCCTCGCGCTCTCATTCGACGAATTCCGTACCCGTTTCGGATCGCTTGACCTGGACGGCCTCATCCCGGACGCCGGCCCGGCTGCGCCGGCATCCGCGGTCGCGGAGACCACCATCGTCACCGACACGCCGGACACCGCCGCGCTCATCGCCGCGAACGCGGTCCGCGCGGAGCTCGGCGCGGTCAACGTCGTCGTTGCGAATGACGGGCCGACGCCCGACCGAGGGACCCGGGTCGTCGTGCTCCACGATGCCTCCCCACGCGGCTGCGCACTGGTGCTGGACCTTCGGGACGCCGGTGTCGAGGTCGTTGACGGCGGCTTGCGTCCTCGTGATGTGGACTCGCCGTCGCATCAGGTGATCGAGGGTGCACCCGCACGGCTGCCTCGAGATCTGAGCGCTCTGCTGGACGTTGACGAGATCAACTGGCTCCTGAGTGGCCGGCGAGTCGAGCTCGCGACACTCCCACCGGAGGTCGTGATGGACCGTGTCCGCGCCGCCGTCAGCGAGGCTCCACGGCTTCGCGGCGATGCCCCGCAGCCAGCTCGCTGAGCATCTCGGGCGACAATTCGCTCCCCGATGCCGCGGCAACCCGGCACGCCGTCACCGCCCTGAGGGTTGCGGTTCGCCGGCCACCCTCGAGCAGCGCACGCTCGCCGAGCACGGTCCCCGGTCCGACCTGAGCCACCGGACTGCCGTCGACCTCGACCGAGAGTACGCCGTCGAGGAGCAGGTACATGTCCTTGCCCTCGTCGCCCTGGACGACCAACGTCGCGCCCGCCTTGACCGTCTCGATGCGTGGTTTGACGCCGCCACGCATGATCCGGAGCGAGAGCTCGCGCTCGAGCGCGGTTTCGACCTCGGTCACCAGCGCCGGCGAATCCTCGTCACCCCAGGGCGTGTGCCTGCCAAAGGCGTGCTGGTACCAGCGCTTGAAATCCACCAGTCCCGACTTCTGAGCGAGATTGCCGTCACGGTCGTAGACCCAATGGCGCGGGAACGGACTGGCGCCGGTGAGCTCATGCGATGACGTCCCGTCCGAGGAGATCGTGAGTGTCAGGCTCGTCCACGCGAGGGGAGCCGTGAGCTGGACGAATGGAGGCCGATTCACCTTACGAGGCGCCGGGACGCCGGTCCGTCCGCCGGCGGTCTGCGTGAAGCGAACCCAGCCGTCGCCCACGAGTGGCGCCTGGCGCCTGTCGGGGAACGCGACCGCGGCGATCGTCATGCCGCGACCGCCGAGACTGATGGTCGTCGCGCCGATTTCTCCGGCGCCGCTCTGGCCGTGGTCGACGATCCGGCCGTCGTCGACCTCGATCCACGCGCTCAACTGGTTGGCGAATCGAAAGCGGTCCGCTTCGCGGAGCTCGGTCAGCGACTCGATGTGGTCGGGCGGCGGGTCGTCGTAGTGCGCCAGCCCCATCTCGAACGGGAGCTTGGTAGTGCCCTGGACGGCCTCGGATGGAATCCACGAGATGGACGTGACTGACGATTCGATGCGCATGGCGTACCTCCGTTACGCGAATGATGGCGTGCGCAGGAAACCGGGTCGAGGGTGCCGGGACCACAGGTCACGGTGAGGATGACCCCCGCATACCGTGGTGGCTGCCCCCATGTGCTTCTCCCAGTCGCTGACTACAGTTGATCCATGCCACCGGAGCCGTCGATTCGCGTCGTGCTCGCGGATGACAACCTGATCGTGCGCGAGGGAGTGCGTGCGCTCCTCGCGATATCCGGGGACGTCGAGGTGGTCGGTGTCGCAGGCGACTACGACGAACTGCTTGCCGGAGCGGCCGAACACCTTCCCCAGGTGGTGGTGACCGATATCCGCATGCCACCGGATTTCACCGACGAGGGGATCCGCGCCGCACGCATCGTGCGCAAGCAGTATCCGGGGACGGGGGTGGTGATCCTTTCCCAGTACGACGAGCCCGAATACGCGATCTCGCTGCTCAGCGAAGGCGCCGCCGGGTACGCGTATCTCCTCAAGGATCGAGTTGCGGAGGGCGATCAACTCGCCCGCGCGGTCCGCGAGGTGAGCACCGGGGGATCGATGCTCGATCCTCGCATCGTCGATGCGCTGACGCGACCCGTCAGTGCCGAGGGAGGCTTGAACGCCGTCGAGGAACGGCTGCTGCGCATGGTCGCGGAGGGGAAGCCGATCAAGGCGATCGCCGCGTCGCTCCACGCCACGCCGGCATCCGTCGCCGACGACGTCGAGCAGCTCTTTCTCAAGCTCGCTCAGCAGGCGAGCGCAGGAAGCCAGGGTGCGCTGGAACGGCTTCGCATGCTGCACAAGGTGATCGTCGATCGCGAGGAGCAGGGCGAGAGCTTGAGCCGGATGCTGCCGGGCGGCGTCGCGCAGCAGATGCGCGAGAACGGCGTGCAGCCCGGCGAGACGGAGCGGCTGACGGTCACGGTGTTGATGTCCGACATCCGCGCGTATTCGACGATCGCCGAGGTGTCGGATCCGTCGGTGCTGGCGGGCCAGCTCAACGAGCATCGCGCTGCGATGAATCACGCGGTGCTCGCCGAAGGCGGAACCGTCATGCAGTTTGTCGGTGACGCCGTGATGGCGGTCTTCGGTGCGCCGTTCCCGCAACCCGACCATGCGCAACGAGCGCTTGCCGCGGCACTCGCGATGCACGCCGGACAGCAGGCGGTCAACGATGCCTGGAACCAACGGAACCTTCCCTCGTTCTTTCTCGGCATCGGGCTCTCGACCGGTGACGTCGCCGCGGCACTCCTCGGCTCCGAGGAACGGCTCGAGTATTCGCTGGTCGGTGATGCGGTGAATCTTGCGCAGCGCCTGCAGCAGTGGGGCGAGGGCGGCCAGACCGTGTTGAGCGAACCAACCTACGACGCATTGGTTGACAAGCCCGACGCCGAACGCATCGAACCGGCGCTGGTCAAGGGACGTCACACGCCGGTCGGCGCGTACCGGATGGGAGCCATAGCGTCGTGACTCAGACTGTGTACTTCTGCGTGCTCGAGGCATTGCAGAACGTGCAGAAGTACGCGCACGCCTCACAGGTCGAGGTGCGGCTCCACGGCGCGGCCGTGCGTCTGACGTTCGAGGTCAGCGACGACGGCGTCGGATTCGACACCGCGATCGCGAAGAAGGGTGCCGGGCTCACCAATATGGCAGACCGGCTTGACGCACTCGGCGGCTCGCTCCCCGTGACATCAAGCCCGAATCAGGGAACCAGCGTCAGCGGGACGTTGTCCGTCGAAGTCATGTCGTTGGCGGCAGTTTGATGTCTGCTATCGCGACGCCGCACATGGAACCTTCGGCAACGCGGCGGCTCGCGAGGCCGGCAACCGCATGGGTGCTGCTCGCCGTCATCGTTGCGATGTTCGTGGCTTTCGGAGTGGTTTTCTACTCCCCGCTGACCCCGCAGTCATTGTTTCAAGCGACCGGTGCGCTGAGCGCTGCGTTCGTATTCCCCTTTTGCTCGTTTGCGATCGTCGGCGCCGTTATCGCAATGCGCAGACCCGCCAACCCGGTTGGCTGGCTGTGCATCTGCGGAGCTGGTGTCCTTGCTCTCGGGTCGCTCTCCTCACTCGTGGGCTCGGTCCTCTTGGACGCGCACAACGGCCTCGGCAACTACGTCCTGCTGCTCTCAGCGTTCTGGAATGCCCCAGGCGGGAATGTGGCGGTGTTGTTCACCATCATGCTGCTCGTCTTTCCCAACGGCCATCTGCTTTCGCCGAGGTTGCGCTGGCTGATGTACGCGATTTTGCTAGTGGGAGTGTCAGGGCTCTTCTTGTCTGTCATCGATCCGGCTCCCGGAGCGCTGGGTATCGTGGCGAGCCCCCAAGGTGGCATCGCGGCGCCGGTCAGTATCCTGGCCATTCCCGGTTCGGCGCCGCTGGTGAACACGCTGAGCACTCTGTGGAACCTGCTCTCGAACCTGTTCAGCGCAGCCGTCATCGTGGCTGTCTTCCTGCGCCTTCGCGGCGCCGATTCCGACACGCGCCACCAGATCAAGTGGGTCGCCTCGGCGGCCCTGTTCCTGGTGGTGACGATCCTAGCCGTCGGCTTCCTTCCCAACTCGGCATTCTCCAATCCCGGTCCGCTGCTCGGCACGAGCGTCGCTCTGCTGGTGTCAGTTGCGGTGCTGGGGGTACCCACCGCAATCGGTGTTGCGGTCCTGAAATACCGCCTCTACGACATCGACGTCATCATCAGCCGAACTCTCGTCTACGGCGTCCTGGCGGCATGCATCACCGCGGTCTACATCGGTATCGCGGTCGGCATCGGCACATTGGTCGGCAGCGGCGGCCAGCCGAATCTCTGGCTGTCGATCGTGGCGACGATCATCGTTGCGGTTGGGTTCCAGCCAGTTCGTGAGCGTCTCCAGAAGATTGCCAACCGGCTCGTGTACGGAAATCGCGCCACCCCATACGAGGTGCTCACCACCTTCTCGGGTCAGGTGGCCGAGGCATACGCAGCTGACGAGGTATTACCACGCATGGCACGTGTGCTCCAGGAGGCGACCGGTGCTCAGTCGGCGACCGTGTGGCTCAAGGGTCCCGCAACCCTGCGCCCTGCGGCCACGCATCCGGATGCGGAGGCGTCGTCTCGTGCACCGCTGCCGATGTCCAACGGCTCGTTCCCCGAGGTTCCGGGCGCGACCACCTCGGTTCCCGTGGAGCATCAGGGCCGCTTGCTCGGCGCGCTGAGCATCGTCAAGCGCAGGGGTGACCCCGTGAGCCCCACCGAACAGAAGCTCATCGACGACCTCGCGCACCAGGCGGGGCTGGTCTTGAGAAACGTGCGTCTCGCCGCCGAGCTCCGAGACCGCCTCGACGAGCTGCACGCCTCGCGCCAGCGGCTGGTACGAGCCCAGGACGAGGAACGTCGCCGACTCGAACGCAACCTGCACGATGGAGCCCAGCGACACCTGGTTGCGCTCAAGGTCAATCTCGGGCTTGCGCAGTCGCTGGTGGACTCGAATCCGGACCAGGCGAAGGCAGCAGTCACCCAGTTGAAGGCCGATGCCGACGAAGTACTCGAGACGCTCCGCGACCTCGCCCGCGGAATCTATCCACCGCTGCTGGCCGACAAGGGGTTGGTGGTCGCTCTCGAGTCGCAATCGCGCAAAACGATGTTGCCGATCACCGTCGATGCTGAAGACGTGGAGCGCTACCCACAGGACGTTGAGGCGACCGTGTACTTCTGCGTTCTCGAAGCGCTGCAGAATGTCCGGAAACATGCTGGGGCATCAAACGTCATCGTTCGCCTCCGGGGTAGCGCCGGCGTGTTGACGTTCGAAGTCGCCGACGACGGCTCAGGGTTCGACACCACAACCGTGAAGCCTGGCTCAGGGCTTACCAACATGGTCGATCGTGTCGAGGCCCTCGGCGGCACTGTCGACGTCGTCTCCCAGCCGGGTGCGGGGACTCGCGTTCGCGGTGACCTTCCCGCGCCGCTGCGGGAGGCCGTCCTCGTCTAACCCGTTGCTACGCCGATGTCGCAGAGGCCCACGCCTCCGCGAGCCGGTCGGGGCTGAAGTCGGACTTGGAGATGAACCCTGCAGCACCCGCCTCGGCGGCGCGTGGGGCATATTCGTCGGCCTCATAGGTCGAGAGGACCAGCACCACGACCGGTCTGGTGTCCTCAACGCCCGCAAGGATCTGGCGGGTGGCGTCCAGCCCGCTGATCCCCGGCAGGTTCACATCCATGAGGACCAGGTCCGGGCGCAGATCGCGCGCCGACGTCACCGAATCCTCGCCGGTTTCAACCTCACCGACCACCTCGAAGCCATCGGTGAGCTCGACGACTGTGCGCGCGACATCGCGAAACGGCGCCTGATCGTCGACGATCAACACTCTCACACTCATCGCATCTCGCACGGTATCCCCATGCGCGCCATGTGGCAAGCGTATCTGCCTCACCTGTTCGGTGATGCAGGCACCCGGCACATGTTCGCGCCTATTCTCTGGACGTGGCGATTCGCGTGATCCTGGCCGAGGACAACTACCTCTTGCGGGAAGGCATCCGGCAGCTGCTGGAAACGACCGATGAGATCGAACTCCTCGCCACGTGCGTCGATCTTCCCACTCTCGAGCGCGCGATCGAGGAACACAGCCCGGAGGTCGTGATCACCGATATCCGGATGCCACCGACCGGGACCGACGAGGGGTTGCGAGCCGCCGAGCGTTTGCGCGCCGAGCGCCCGGAGGTCGGTGTCGTCGTGCTCAGCCAGTACGCCGAACCGGAGTACGCGCTCGCGCTGCTCGAGAAGGGCGCGAGCGGTCGTGCCTACCTGCTCAAGGAGCGCGTGTCTGACATCGACCAGCTCGTCGGGGCGGTCCGCGAAGTCGCGCGCGGTGGATCGGTGATCGACCCGCGCGTCGTCGAGGTGCTCGTCGCCGCCCGCAGCGCTGTGCGCGACTCGCCGATCGCCCAGCTCACGCCCCGCGAACGGGATGTGCTCCAGCAGGTCGCGATGGGGAAGAACAACGCTGGCATCGCAACCACGCTGTTCCTGACCGAGCGTGCCGTCGAGAAGCACATCAACGCGATCTTCTCCAAGCTGGAGCTCTCAGAGGAACCGGACGCGCACCGTCGCGTCAAGGCGGCACTCGTGTACCTCGCCGCGCAGCACTAGATCAGTCGCGCTGCTCGGGATCTCTCGCGCCGACCAGGATCGACATGTTGCCCATCGGGTGCTTGTTCTCGCGCATCAGTTGGTGTGCGAGCCCCACCTCCTCGAACGCGAACGTCCGCGACAGGCACGGGTCGACAGCGCCACTCGTGACAAGGGCGTTGTATGCGGCGCATTCCGCGTCGTTGGCGAAATGCGAGCCCTGAAGCCGTTTCTGACGCATCCAGAGGTAGCGCAGGTCGACCGCGGCGTGATAGCCCGTCGTGCCGGCGCAGATCACCACCATCCCGCCGTTGTCGCAGACGAAGATGGATGTCGGGATGGTGTCCTCGCCCGGATGCTCGAACACGATCCTCGGATTTCGGCGTTCTCCGAGAACGTCCCACAGTGCCTTGCCGAAGGCGCGTGCCCCCGCGGTCCAGGCGGCGAATGCCGCATCGTCACGCCAATCGGGGATCACACCCCAGTGGGTGAAGTCGCGTCTGTCGATGTACCCGCGAGCACCGAGCCCGATGCAGTACTCACCTCGTTCCGGACCGGATGTCACCGCGATCGGCACAGCTCCTTTGGCCTTTGCGATCTGGATTGCCTGCGAGCCGAGGCCGCCCGACCCGCCCCAGATCAGCACCACATCGTTCTCGGCAACCGTGTGCGGACGCCACGAGCAGAGCATCCGATATGCCGTGGCACCGACCAGGGTGCATGCGGCCGCGGCGGCCCAGCTGAGGTCTGGGGCTTTGGGGAGCAGCTGATGTGCCTGGACGAGGGTGTACTGCGCGAAGCTCCCCCAGTTCGTCTCATAGCCCCATATCCGTGCGCTCGGCGCGATGATCGGGTCGCCGCCGGCGGTGATCCAGGGATCGGTCCAATCCCACATCCCGCAGTGCGCCACGACATGGTCGCCGACTCGAACGCTGTCGACCCCTTCACCCACCGCCCAGACGATGCCCGCGGCGTCGCTGCCACCAATGTGGAATTCCTCGGCCTCTCCGGCCTTGCGACGCGCGGCGACGACATCGACGGGCCGTCCGAGCGCCGCCCAGACGTTGTTGTAGTTGACGCCCGCCGCCATCACGTAGACCAGCACCTGCCCGGGACCGGGCCGCGGCGTCGACACGGTCTCGACCGCGAACGCGGTCTGCGGATCGCCATACCGCTCCGGCCGGATCACCTGGGCGTGCATCCGTGCCGGCACAACACCAAGGCGCGGCATCGCGCCGACGTCAGTCACCTCATGCACAGGCATCGAGCACCGACGATACAGGCCCGGTCCGGCACTCAGGGGTCGGTTCGATAGCGCCAGACGGACGGGAATGCGACAGCCGCAGCGCCCAGCCCGACGAGGCACAGCGCACCGCCCGTGACGATCGCCACCTCCGCGCCGAAGGCGTTCGCGACGATCCCGGTCTCGACGTCGCCGAGATTGGGGCCGCCGTTGACCACCATGAAGTGCAGGGAGGTGAGCCGCCCGCGCAATTCGTTGGGGGCGATGCGCTGCATGATCGTCGAACGGCAGACAGCGCTGAACGCATCCGCGCCACCGGCAACGGCGAGCAGCAGCAGCGCGAACCACAGCGTCCTGGTGAATCCGAACCCGATGATCGCCACGCCCCAGGCGGCGATCGCGATCACGATGATGCGCCCGAGCCGCCTGGATCGAGACACCGCTCCGCTTGCGAGCGCGGCGGTCACCGCCCCGCATCCGGGGGCGGCGTAGAGCAGACCGAGCCCCTGCGCTCCTGCATGGAAGGTCGTCGCAGCGAGCAGCGGGAACACAGCTCGCGGCAGGCCGAAGATCATCGCGGCAAGATCCATTGCAAAGCCGCCGAGAATCACGGGCTGGCGGCGGGCGAAGCTCAGACCGCGCACGATGGATGCAAGGGGGCGCTCACGCTCGGTTGACCAGTGGCCCTGAGGCGGCAGGAGTGCCACCGCCGCGAGGGCTGCGCCGAAGGTGACGACATCGACCGAGTACGCGGCCGGAAGGCCGAGATGGGCAATGACCAGGCCGCCGATCGCGGGTCCCGCGACGAGAGTCGTCTGAAAGAGCACCACGTTGAGCGAGAGCGCGCCCGCCAGCCGCTCGACGCCGACGAGGTTCGGGATGATCGCGGTTCGAGTTGGAGCGTCAACGGCGCCGACCAATGCGGCCAGCGCCACCACGGCATAGATCTCGAGCAGCGGGGGATGCCCGGCGAAGGCACCCAGCGCGAGCAACGCGGAGCAGAGTGCGAGACCGAGCTGGGTGACGATCAGCACTCGGCGGCGGTCGAACCTGTCGGCGATCGCTCCGCCCCCGAGTGAACCGCAGATCAGCGGCACCACCTGGACGATGCCGAGCAATCCGACATCGAGCGCCGAATGGGTCAGCGAGTACACCTGGTATGGGACCGCGACCAGGGTGATCTGGCGGCCGACCATCGAGATGAGCTGACCGAACCAGAGCCGCCGGAACGGCTGCGACTCACGCAGCGATCGCGCGTCCACGGCGAGCATGCGGAATGCACGGCTCGCGATCGGTCTGGGGCGCACCCGGGCAACGCTATCCTGTCCGCCGATGCCCACGACGCCGATACCCGCGTGGCGCGCTCCGTCATGACCGTGCGCGACACCTGGAATCCAACGCAATACGAGCGTTTTCGCTCGGAACGCGAGCAGCCGTTTCACGATCTCGTGGCGCTCATCACACGCCGCCCTGCCAACCGAGTTGTCGATCTCGGATGTGGTACGGGCGTGCTGACCGCGGCTCTCCATCGCGAGCTGGGGGCGCGATCAACGCTCGGAGTGGACTCGTCGGACGCGATGCTCGAGCGAGCCCGGACGATCGAGGTCGCCGGGTTGGAGTTTGTTCACGGTGACATCGGCCAGTGGAGCCCGGCGACCCCGGTCGATGTGGTGTTCTCCAACGCCGCGATCCAATGGTTGGACGACCATCCCGCGCTGTTTGCGCGCCTGAGGACGATGCTCGTCCCCGGAGGCGAGCTGGCAGTGCAGGTACCTGCCAACTTCGACCATTTCTCGCACAGGCTCGCTGCTGAGATCGCTCGCGAGGAGCCGTTCATCGGCGCCATGCACGGCTACACAAGGACGTTCGCTGTGCTGCGACCCGAGGAGTACGCAACGCTCCTCCATCAACTCGGATTCAGCACGCAGTCGGTGCGGCTGCAGGTGTACGGCCACGTGCTGGAGTCGCCCGATTCGGTTGTCGAGTGGGTGCGCGGCACGCTGCTGACCGACTACGAGTCGCGCATGCCGGCGGCCCTGTACCAGGAGTTCGTCGCACGCTACCGTGAGCGGCTGAACGCTGCGCTCGGCGATGAGCGCCCCTTCTTCTACCCGTTCAAACGGATCCTGCTCTGGGGAAGGCTTCCAGGCTGAGCGACCGGTTCCGCGAGGAGCAGTGCATGCAGATCAAGCGTCTCGACCTGGGCCATCTCACCGTCGCCACGCACGAGTGGCCGGTGCACGGGTACGTGATTCTCCATGAGGAGCTCGGCGTCATCCTCGTCGACACCGGTTGCGGCGGGCCCGACGAGGTCCTCCGCTACTTCAAGGTCGTGAACCGCACCGTCGCCGATGCCCTTGCCGACCATGGGCTGGCACCGATCGACGTGAACATGGTGATCAACACGCACCTGCACTTCGACCACTGCGGGCAGAACCCGGCATTCGCCAATGCGCCACTGATGGTCCAGCGGTCAGAGCACGAGCGAATCCTTCGAGAGCGCGACGAGGTCACTGAATGGATCGAGGCGTCGGGGATGCGGTTCGAGCTCGTCGACGGCGATGTGGCCCTCGCCAACGACCTCCGGATCGCGACCACGCCTGGGCACACGGCCGGGCATCAATCGGTGATCGCGACAACCGAGCTGGGGACAGAGCTGTTCATCGGTGACGCCGCGTACACGCGAGCAATCTGGAATCACCCGGACATGTCGCGGCTGCCCGACGGCCAGGCCGACGATGTCGATGCGTGGCACCGATCGCTCTCGGACCTGAGGACCCTGGAGCCGGCGCGAGTTCACTTCTGCCACGACGGGTGACGCGGCGCGTGGCCCGCTACGCGTCCGGATCGATTCCGTCCCAGTCCTCAAGAGGCCGCGACCACCATCCCCAGTCGGGACCGAGGCGCGGACGATCAGGCAGGGCGATCCGGCCGTTGCACCAGAGCAGCGCGTCTTCGGGTGGGGCGTCGATGGGCAGCCACATCGGGAAGAGACGCGACACCACACGTCCGGAGAGCTCGGCGGGCAGCTCAAAGCGCGCGTCCAGGCCCCGACCGATATCCCAGGTATGGATGAGCAGTTCGCTGCAGGCCATTGCGCTGTAGCCGGATCGATCGGTCATCCCCGAGTTGTGCCAGGTGCGCACGTCGGGCGGCGTGTCTCGAATCACCGCGGCCAGCACGGAAACATACGCCTCGAGATTGTCGAGCAGGGCGTCGGTGTCGAGACCGGGGTCGACGCTCCGCCAGACGGCGAGCCGGCGTGTCGACCTGCTCGCCAGGTGCGCCGAGTACCAGAGCTGGGTGCTGATCGCGTGGCGGAGCGTTTCCTCGCTGTTCCACTCCAGGTCCGGCACAGGCGCCTGCCAGTCCCTGCCCCGGAGCGGCCTGAGAAATCCGAGCACGCGGTCTCGAGTCGCCACGACGTCATCCGCGGTGACGAGGTCGGGATTCAGTAGATCAGGCGACGGCGTTGACGATCTCCTCGCGGAGTCCGGGGAAGGTCGCTAGGTAGGCGCGCCGCTCCACTTTGAGCTGCTCGACGAGGGCGCGATACTCGTCCATCCGACCCTGACGCTCGTACAGCTTTCGGGGCTGGAGGATCTCCGGGTCATCGAGGCCGGGAAGCACCGCGGCCACCTCGTACCCGAAGTCGGGGTCCGGCTCCCATTCGATGGTGCCTTCCGAGATCGCCTTGACGATGGCGCTCGAGTACGGGATGGACACCTTCTTGCCGCGCTCGTCCTCGTCGGTCCCGCCGACCCGGCCGGTGTTGAGCAGGTAGACCTGAAAGTTGCTGCTGTCCATCAGCTCGAGAAACCGGTTGCCCTGCTGCTCGTGGCGAAGCGGGAAGAAAGGATTGGTGCCGGGAACGCGCAGGAACTTGCCGGCCTCCTCCTTGCCACCCGCTGATGTCCCCCGGGTCTCGCCAAGCATGAAATAAAGCGCCGCCTGCTCTCGATTGAGGCGCGCCACGCCCGGGATCAGGTTGTCGTTGCGATTGAGGATCAGGAAGTGATCGACCGCCTTCACCTCGCGCGCGTCCTTGTGCCAGCCCAGAGCGTCCATGCGGAAGACGGCCCGCCCGTTGGGGGTATACGCGGTATCGAAGAAGTCGACGGCGCCTGCATCGTTCTGCGAGACGTTCTCGAGATACGCCTCTGGTTTGCACACGGCGCCGTAGATGGTGGGCTCGAACTGCGGATCGAGCGCGAACGTCTTGGCGAAGCAGCCGTTCTCCGTGGCCACGATCCTGCCACCGGGATACAGCGCGACAAAGTCGTCCTGCACAGGTTTGCTGTCGTTCTGGCGTGTGAATGTCGTGGTTGTCTTGCCTGTGCCCGACAGCCCGATGATCAGCAGTGCCTGGTCGCCGTGAGCGGTCGGAACCACCTTGCATCCCGCGTGCAGCGACAGGCCACCGCGGTCGTAGGTGAGCTTGTTCCACATGCGCAGGCCGCCCTTCTTCGACTCCCCGAAGTAGTCGCTGTTCAGGATCCGCGTGACACCGGC
>Ga0070765_100000033_pt1 | contig 111647 bp, 107 predicted proteins | sample HubBroMetageWFT5_FD_71516 | JGI IMG/M metagenome (GOLD analysis project Ga0070765, IMG submission 71516) | Warmed and freeze-thawed soil microbial communities from the Hubbard Brook experimental Forest, New Hampshire - Hubbard Brook CCASE Soil... | ecosystem: Environmental > Terrestrial >...
AGGTATGAATCCGACCAATCTGATCCCGTACGTCATCGAGACCACGAATCGGGGCGAACGCGGGATGGACATCTACTCGCGGTTGCTCAAAGACCGAATCATCTTCATCGGGACGCCCATTGACGACCAGGTCGCCAATGTTGTGATGGCACAGTTGCTCTTCCTCGCCGGGGAGGACCCCGAGAAGGACATCTGGCTCTACATCAACTCCCCAGGCGGCTCGGTGTACGCCGGCCTCGCCATCTACGACACGATGCAGTACGTCGAGCCGCGTGTCGGCACCATCTGCATGGGCATTGCCGCGTCGATGGCGGCCATCCTGCTCGCCGGTGGCGCCGCGGGGATGCGTCTCAGCCTGCCGAACACCCGCGTGCTCATCCATCAGCCGTCGGGCGGATTCAGCGGCCAGGCCACAGACATCCAGATCCACGCGCAGGAGATCCTCCGTGTCCGCCGGCGCCTTGACGAAATCCTTGCGCACCACAGCGGCAAGCCCATCGAGGTTGTCAACCACGACTCCGATCGCGACTTCTTCATGAGTGCCGAGGAAGCCAAGGATTACGGCCTCATCGACGAGATCATCCAGGGCCGCATCAAGAGTGGCGGAACACCGAACGGTGAGAGCAGCAACGGTGGGCGGCCGCCCGGAGCGCCGCCGGAATCCGAGACACCCCAGGCGGGTGGCGGCGCAACTGCGCACGCGTAACGGGAGACCGTACGGTCGTTCGTAGGAATGCAGACAATCCAAGGGGTATGCGGTGACTGAGCGCGACGACCGGCGGCGACACACTCGTTGTTCGTTTTGCGGCAAGGGACAGGAACAGGTCCGCAAGCTCGTCGCGGGCCCGGGCGTGTACATCTGCGACCAGTGCATCGACCTGTGCCAGGAGGTCCTCGAGGAGGACAACCGATCCACCACCACCAAGCGAGGCAAGCCCGGGACGATCCCGAACCCGCAGGTGATCGCAGCGTCCCTCGACCAGTACGTGATCGGTCAGGAGCATGCCAAGAAGGTGCTCTCGGTCGCGGTGTTCAACCACTACAAGCGAATCGCGCATGCCAAGACCAACAGCGACGTCGAACTGCAGAAGTCCAACGTCCTCCTGGTGGGTCCCACCGGTTGCGGCAAGACCTTTCTCGCCCAGACGCTCGCGCGCATCATCGACGTGCCCTTCAGCATTGCGGATGCGACCAGCCTGACCGAGGCCGGCTACGTTGGCGAGGACGTCGAGAACATCCTGCTGCGGCTGATCCAGGCAGCCGACTTCGATATTGCGCGCGCGGAGCGCGGCATCATCTACATCGACGAGATCGACAAGATCGCGCGCAAGAGCGACAACCCCTCGATCACCCGCGACGTGAGCGGTGAGGGTGTGCAGCAGGCACTGCTGAAGATCCTCGAGGGCACCGTTGCCAACGTGCCCCCGCAGGGCGGGCGCAAGCACCCGCACCAGGACTTCATCCAGATCAACACCACCAACATCCTGTTCATCTGCGGCGGAGCGTTCGACGGCCTCGAGAAGATCATCGAGCACCGTCTCGGCAAGCGGGTCATCGGCTTCAACAGCAAGCCTCGCGGAACTCGGACCAAAGAGACGACCAAGATGCTGCGCGAATTGCAGGCGCAGGATCTGCTGAAGTACGGTCTCATCCCCGAGTTCGTCGGTCGCTTGCCGATCACCGTGGCGCTGGACTACCTGGATGAAGAGGACATCATCCGCATCCTCACCGAGCCCAAGAACGCGTTTGTCAAGCAGTACCAGAAGTTCTTCGCGCTCGACGACGTCGAGCTGGTGTTTCACGAGGGTGCGCTGCGCGCAATCGCGGAGCGTGCGCTGGCACGTGGCACGGGCGCTCGCGGACTCAAGTCCATCATCGAGGATGTGCTGTTGAACAGCATGTTCGAGGTGCCGAGCCGCCCGGATATCAAGCGCTGCGTCATCACCGAACAGGCGATCCTTGAAGGCGTGGAACCACTCCTGCTCACTGAGGAGCCCAAGCGTCGCGTCGGTGCGACCGAGGAGGCGGCGCAGGGGCGTACGGCCTGAGCGTGAGTCGCCGAGCCGTGGCGCTGGCCGCGGCGGTCGTGGTGGTCTTCTTCGCGGTGACGCTGATCACGTTGACGCACGTCATCAGCAACGGCGCATCGGGTTGCTCGATCGCAGCGCCCGCCCCCAGCCTGCCTGCCGCGCTCCGCTCGCTCGGAGGTTTTGACCAGTCATTCGATGCGAGCAATCCCACTGAACTGGCGCAGGTGGGGCAGAACGCTGCGGCTGCGGTGATCCCGAACCTCGACGGCGCGATCCCCCAGCGACCGGTGAACGTGACCGCGGCAGTGACTGGGCAACCGGCGGCGGTGGTGGTGCCGCTCACCGCCCAGGGGACGTCGCCGGGAGGCATGCGCCTGGTCGGGCTCGTGTCGTTCTACGTCGGCTGCGGCGGCCGCGCGTACTTCGGATCGGTGGCGAATGTCGCGTCGTCTGGACCATCCACCGCGCTGGCGTTCCCCACGGTGGGGGAGAGTGCAGCTGCGCAACAGCTCGCCACCCCGACCCCGCAACTGGTCTACACAACCTCGCCCTTCATGCCTGAATGGCGCAACGCGCAATCCGGCGCGACCATCTCGGCGGGCGAGTGACACCCGGTCGCCCCATATACTCAATCGCCCCATGAACACGAATTTCGACTGGTCCAGCGTCGAAGCGAAATGGCGCGACCGCTGGAGCGAGCTCCGGGTCGGACATGCCGATGTCACCAGCACCAAGCCCGCATTCGTCATCGCGCTTCCGCCTCCGAACATCACCGGCGTGCTGCACATGGGGCACGCTTCGACGTTCTCCATCCAGGACACCGTCTGCCGCGAGCGGCGCATGCGGGGCTACGAGGTCGAATGGGCACCGGGGACGGATCACGCGGCGATCGCCACCGAGAATGTCATCGAGCGTCAGCTCGCTGATGAGGGTCTGACCAAGGAGGCTCTGGGCCGAGCCGGGTTTCAGACGCGCGTCGACGCCTGGTACGAGGAATACGGCGGACGCATCATCGAACAGATGCGACGAATGGGATACACGTGCGATTGGGAGCGCTTGCGCTTCACGCTCGACGATCAGTACGTGCACGCGATCCGGCTCGTGTTCAAGACCCTTTTCGACGAGGGACTCGTCTATCGCGGCCCGCGAATCGTCAACTGGTGTCCCTATTGTCGCTCGGCGATCAGCGACGAGGAGATCGAGTGGCGCGAGCAGACCGACACGCTCTACTACCTCAAGTATCCAGTTGCTGGTGGTCAGAGCATCACCGTCGCGACGGTGCGTCCGGAGACGATGCTCGGCGACACGGGGGTCGCGGTCGCGGCCGGTGACTCACGCTACGCATCGCTGATCGGCGAGCACGTGACGCTGCCGCTCACATGGCGGGTGGTGCCGATCTTCGCCGATGAAGCGGTGCGACCAGAATTCGGCACCGGTGCGCTCAAGGTGACGCCCGGCCACGACCCGACCGACTACGAGATCGGGGCGCGCCATGCTCTGCCCATCATCAATGTGATCGCCCTCGACGGAACGATGGACGTGCCTGCTCTGCCGCAATTCCATGGCATGCCGGTCGAAGAGGCGCGGACGGCCGTGGCGGAGGCGCTTCGCGCACTGGGTGTGCTTGTCAAGGAGGAGCCGTACACCCACGAGGTCGGCTACTGCGACCGAAGCGGCACCTTGCTCGAGCCACTGGTGAGCGAGCAGTGGTGGGTCCGCATGGCATCGCTCGCGGCTCCGGGCATCGGTACCGTCGAAAGCGGGGAGATCACCTTCCACCCCGCTCGGTACACCGACGTGTACCTGCACTGGATGCGCCATATCAAGGACTGGTGCATCAGCAGGCAGATCTGGCTGGGACACGCGATTCCCGTGTCGACATGCGGCAATGGACATCGCTTCGCGTGGATCGACCCACCGACCAGATGCCCGGAGTGCGGCGACACCACGCTGACCAACGACCCCGACGTGCTCGACACCTGGTTCAGCAGTGGTCTGTGGCCATTTGCGATCTTCGGGTGGCCCGAACCGACACCGGAGCTCGAGAAGTTCTACCCGACCGACCTTCTGGTCACGGGGCGCGACATCATCTTTCTCTGGGTCTCCCGGATGATCATGAACGGGATCAAGTTCACAGGCCGAATCCCCTTCAGCGATGTGCTGATCACCAGCACGATCCAGGCGACCGACGGATCGCGCATGAGCAAGTCGAAGGGCAACACGGTCGACCCCCTCGATCTCGCGGATAAATTCGGCGCCGACGCGGTGCGGGCGTGGGCTGCAGCGGTGTCAACCAGCGTCCAGGACATGCGCTTCGACGAGGACCGGATCGCCTCGTACCAGCGGTTTGCCAACAAGCTGTGGCAGGTGACCAGCGGGTTTCTCGTCGCCAAGGTCGGCAACGGGTCGATCACCGATCTCGACGTCCATCCACCCAAGCCGGAGACGCTGCGTCCCGAGGATCGCTGGATGCTCGCCGAGCTCGCCGCGGCGGTGCGCGCATGCGACGCCGGGTTCACCGCGTACCGATTCCACGAAGCTGTCGACGCGCTGTACGACACCACCTGGCATTCCTTCTGCGACTGGTACGTCGAGATCATCAAGCTGCGTCTCGCAGATGCCGGCGACCATGAGTCGCGCCGGGCTGCCATATGGACAGCGGTCACGACGCTCGACGTGCTCCTGCGCCTGCTCCACCCGTTCATGCCGTTTGTGACCGAGGAATGCGCGCAGCAGCTCCCCAACGCCGCGCCCACGCTGCAGCAGCGTTCGTGGCCCGCGGAGGATCCGCTGTGGAACGACGCCGCAACCACCGCCGCACACGAGGAGATCGCCGAGGCGGTCGAGCTCGTGAAGCGGATCCGCGCGCTCGGCCACGGTCAGCGGGTCCCGCGCGGCGCCCGCGATCGGATCAGGATCGTGGTGCGCGCCGCCGACCGCAGCGGCACGAGCAAGCACATCACGAGCCTCATCGCCGGTCTCGTGCCGGCGACGGTGGTCGCCAGCCACGAGCGCGGCGTCGATCCGGTGGTGGTTGTTTCGGGTAGGCTCCACGCCGAGGTGGTGATCGCCGACACCGCCGCCGACGCCAGTACTACCGCACGTCAGATCGGTCTGCTCGAGGCAAACGTGTCGCGGCTCCACGCGCAGCTCGCCAACCCGGCGTTCGTGAACGGTGCGCCGACCCGTGTCGTGGACGAAGCGCGCCGGCGGCTCGCCGAGGCGATGTCACAGCTGGAGCTGTTGCGCAGTGGCCCGGCAGGAGGACGAATCGATGCTGCTGGTTGACCTGGGGACGCTGCTCACGGGGATCGTGGTCGTCGTCGTCGCCTACCTGATCGTGCTGTGGCTCGCACTTGCCTTCTATGTGGTTCGCGACGCACGCCGGCGCACGACATCACCCGGTTTCACGCTCTTCGCGATGCTGCTGGGCTTCGTGCCGCCGTTCCTCGGTGCGCTCATCTATTTCATGGTGCGGCCGCCGCTCACCATGGAGCAGGTGCGCTCGCTCGCCATCGAGGAGCAGGTGCTGCTCGAGCCGCCGGTCGAGGGGGTGCCGACCCGGCCGTGCCCGACCTGCGGGCGGGAGATCGAGCAGGAGTTCATCCTCTGCCCGTACTGCCGCACCCAGTTCGCCCGGCGCTGCACGGGGTGCGACCGCAGCCTCCGCCTCGGATGGGGGGTCTGCCCGTACTGCGCCACAGAGGTCGGAGCGCCGGCGCTGGCCCGCACCGGGAGGTAGCGTTCCGATGCTGGGCGGTGGGCTCCAGCTGGCGCTGATTCCCGCGCCGCTGATTGCGGCGGCGATCGTTGTGTTCGCGCTCCGGCCCGATCAGGCGCAGGTCGCGCGGGCTGCCGCGGGAGCCGGCATCGCGGCAACCATCGCGCTCCTCGCCGTCGAGGTCGCGTTTCTCAACGGAAGCGGCCGCATCGAGGCGTCTCTGGGAACGCCGGTGAGCGGGGTCGCGTACCTGCTCAGGCTCGATCTGCCCGGAGCGACGCTCGGCGTGGCGGCGGCTGCGGCCGGACTTCTGCTCCTGCTCGACAGCGATCGTCGAACCCGCGAGGTGAGCGCCCTCCTGGTGTGCCTCACAGGCACGGTCGTCGCAGCACTCGCGGGCAACGTGGTGATGCTCGCGGGCGGCGTTGAGATCGCGGGGGTCGGCACCTTGCTCATGACCAGCGCCGTCAGGGGTCGACCCGGGCGCGGCGGGCTTGTGGCGATCGGCGTCGAACACCTCGCGTCCCTGGGCCTGGTGGTAGCGGCCGTCCAGCTCCTCAGCGTCACCGGCACGACCGACTTCTCGGTCATCCCGGCCGGAGCCGTCGGAGCCTCCGTGGTCGGCCCGTGGGCGGCGGCGGGCGTTGTCCGCCTCCTCTCGCCGGCGTTTGTTCCGATTCGCGGCAACAGGATCCCAACCGCGGCATGGGCGACGACCGGTGCGATCCCCTGCGGGGCGATCGTCCTGCTCCGGCTTCGCGAGGCTGCAGGCGGTCCGCTCTCCGAACCGATGACGATCGCGCTTGCCACTGTTGGGGGTGGCGCCGCCATCGTGGCGGTCATCGTTGCCCTGCGCCGCACCGGCATGCCGGTGGTGGCAGGCCGCGCGCTCTGCGTGGTCGCCGCCGCGCCCGTCGTGGCGCTCACCGGCCTCGCAGGACCATCCGCGAGCGCCGCGGTCGCCGCCGGCATCTGCTCGGTGATGCTGGTCACCGCACTGACCCCGGCATGGGAGCACGTCGGACGAGGGACCGGCGGCCGAGCCCTGGCATCATTCGCCTTCGGCGCCGCGGGGTCGCTGCCGATCGGATTCGGCATGACCGCGCTCATCCTCGAGCTTTCAGCGGCGGTTTCGATCGGCCGGCCGGGAGCAGCGCTCGTCGCCGCCCTCGGCATCGGCGGCATCCTCGGCGGCGCCGCTGCACTCCTGGCCGGTTCGCGAATGCTCATGTCGGAAGGGGATGCCGGGAGCGACCGGTTCCCGTCGGTTCTCGGCGCGGTGGCCTCCGTTATCTCCCTCATCGCGGCCGTGGTGCCGGGGACGGTGGCGACCTCGGTGCTCGTGGCGCTGAACTCGGGGGGGCTGACGGAACCAATCGGGGCTGCGGCGATCCGAACCCAGGCCGGCGACTGGGCCGGCGGCTATGTGGTGGTCGCGTTCGTGATCGTCGCCGCCGGCGTGTGGGCGTACGCGACCCTTGCCGGCTGGTCGCCTGCGCGGTCGCCATCCGGCGACGCGCCTTCAGCGCCGGCGACCGGTGCGCTGAGGCTTGGCGTCGCTCGCCGGCTGCGCCCCGTGGCGGTTCGCGGCAACGCGTGGCTGCGTCAGACGGATGACTGGCTTGTCGTGCAGCCCCAGCTCGTCGTGGTCCTGGGAGGATCGATCCTGGCCATCGTGCTGCTCCAACTGATCCACTGATGGGCGTTTCGGCGCCGCTGCTCTCGGCCGCGGGCGTGGTCGGCGCGGTGGTCGCGATGATGCTGGATGGAAGGCGAGCGGTCGCACTCGCGGTGGTTTTCGTGGCGGCGGGCCTGACGCCGACCGCGGCCACCTTCGGCGGCGCCCCCGGAGTGGCGGTGCTCGGCGTGTCTGCCGTTGCTGCGGTGCTGCTCTCCTGGGCAGGAGGGGTGGGCGGGCGAGCATTGCCGTGGCTCTCCCGGCTCGATCCGACCATCCCGGCCTTCGCACCCGCAGACCGGCTCTTCGGCCCGCGCAGCAGCCGCGCGTTCGGAGCGGCCGCCGCGATCCCGGTCGCCTCCTGGGTGAGCTTCAACGTTCCGATCGGCCAGGTCACCGCGGTCGAGGGACTGCTCTTTCCCATCGCCTATACCTGGAGTTGCGGAGTCATCCGGCTGCTGCTTGCCAGGACCCTCGAGGACCTCGCCGTCGCGGTGGCGATGGTGAGCGTGGCCACGGGAACCGCGTGGCTGCTGCGCAGCGGGACCGATTCATTTCCCGGGGCGGCGCTCGCGTGTGTCCTGGCGCCACTCTCCGCATTGCTCGCCGGATGGCTGCACGGACGCAGCTCGCGCCACGCCCGTGCACTCGTGGAGCACGAGGCATGAATCCCCTCGTCATCGCTGCGGCATGGTTGGTCCTCGGCCTTGCGGCGCCCGTCCTGCTCCGCCGGCGGACGGCACGGCTCGTGGCGGTCGTTCCCCTGGTCGGCGCGGGATTGACCCTGCTGGCCGCGCGATCCACGAGCACGGCGGTACCGCTCGGCGGCCTCAGCGGGATCGGCGGCCTCGACAGGGCCGGCCAGGGGATGCTGATCCTCGCTGGACTCTCGCTGGCACTGGTGATCCTGCTCCAGCCCTCGATCGACGTCTCGCTGGGGCGAACCATCGGCGTGGTGGGGGCGGCCGCCACCGTCGTCATGGCCAGCAGCGACCCGCTGGTCACCGCCGTGGCTCTGACCGCCTCGATGGCGACCCTGGCGCTGCACTGGATCGGTCTCTCGCCCGGGAGGACCACGCTGGCTGCCGGCCGCGTGGCCGGAACGGGGACCGCCGCGCTGCTCGCCGCATCTCCGTTTCTGCCGCTGACCGGCTTCACGACGGGGGATCGCCCGGTCGTGGTCGCCGCGCTGCTGGCGACGGGGACCGCCGCGATGCTCGCCGTCTACCCACTGGGGGGCTGGGCGGCGGGGATCATCGGGTCGCTCAAACCGGTGGACGTCGCGCCCTGGATGATCCTGCTCGTGCCGGTCGTGCTCCTCATCGCCGAACGATTTCCGGGAGGTGTGCTCGGCAATGGGGCTCCAATCTTCGAGCACGTTCTGCTCGTGGTCGGACTCGGCAGCGCCGTCTGGGGCGGCTTCTGGGCCGTCCGCGGGCCGGGCGCAACGCGCTACGGACGCGTCTTCATGGCCGATATCGCGCTGTGCGTCGCCGCCGTGGAAGGCGCCGCCGTGTCCCCCGCGATCACCGGCGCCCTGATCATCCTGGTCACCCATCTGATCGTGGCGCCGATCCTGCTTCGATCTGATCAGGCGGGCCTTCTCTGGCCAAGACGGGTGGCGTGGGCGCTGCTGAGTGGCGTCCCCCCTTCGCCGACCTTCTGGGGCCGCCTGCTGCTCCTCGAGGCACTGGCTGCTGGGAATGTCGGATCGACAATTGCCGCGGTGGTCGCGATGGTGGCCATCTTCATCGCGACGGTGCTGGCGTGCTCGACGAGGGTCCGGGTCGGGCGAGCGACCGGCTGGGGGCGCGCCGGGGAAGTCGCCGCGTGGCTGCTGGTCGCGGTGGGCATCGCCGCCGGCCTGGCGCCGCAGTCATTCACCGGGTTCGTGTTCGGACACTGAAGCGATGGACCCTCTCGGCCTGCTCCTCGAAATCGTGGCCATTGCCGCATACCCTGGCGGCCTCTTCCTGGCGGTCATGGCAGGGATCACCTATCGAGGCGCGGGGTTGGAGCGAGGCGCCGGGCTCGATCCGCGCGGCCTCGTCGCGATTGCCGCCGCGGTCGTGGCAGCTGCCATGGCCCCGTTGCCCGGGACGCCGGCCGCGTCGCTCCCACCGCCTGGCGGGGCGACGCCGAACCTCATCGCCGCAGTCATCCTCATCGTGGCCGCGGGTTCGCTGGTTGCTCCTCAGCCATGGTCGTCGCGACGCCGGGTCCTCGTGGCGTTTGGGGGCATCGCGCTCGTCCTGCTGGGTCTCGTGGCCAGCTCGTATTCGACCACGGCGATCTCAGGAACGACCGGCGCGGCGGACGCAACCGCCCGAATCGCTGCGGCGGTTGCCGTCCTCGTCGCCCTGCCGCTGATGGTGAAACCGCACGCCGCCACCGGATCCGGGGCGGCCCGAGCGACCGTGATCGCTGCCTCGCTCGAGGTGGTGCTCGCCATCGTCATTCCGCCCGCCCAGCAGTGGCCGGTGGCGCCGCTCTGGGTTGTGGGGCTGGTCGCGGCGGTGGCGGCCTATGCGTTGCTGTTGCGGTTTTCGCGAGCTGCCGTACAGAGGGAGCACCTGTCGCTCGTGGCCGCCGCCTGGCTGTGCTCAGTTGCTGCATCGGTGACCGCCGTGATCGCCTCGCGCCCGTAAGGCGTTGTGCGCGAACGCCGACTTCATCAACTCGCGGCTGCATCGCGGTGCTAGCATGGAACGTGAGTTGGCGCGAGATTTTGATGCGGCCGTTGCGCGCGTGACCGCCACGTGATTGGAATCGTCCTCGCGTCCAGGTCGCCTCGCCGGCGCGAGCTGCTGACCCGGGCGGGGATCCGTTTCCGGGTCATGGAGCCCCCCGAGGACGTCGCGCTGCCCGCAGGTGTCAGCGCGGAGCTGGCCGTGCAGCTGGTCGCTCGCCAGAAAGCCGTCGCTGTCTGCAAGCTCGTGCCCGCCGGGACATACGTCCTCAGCGCAGACACGATCGTCGTCGGCCCTCGCGGACCCCTCGGCAAGCCGCGCACGCCCGAGATCGCCCGGGAAATGCTCAACGACCTGCGGGGCAAACGCCATACGGTGCTCACCGGCGTCTGCGCGATGTGCACCGAGAGTGACCATGAGGCGCTCGGTGTCAGCCGGTCCGCGGTCAAGTTCTGCGACTTCTCTGACGACGCGCTCGACATGTATGTGGCTTCGGGCGAGCCCCTCGACCGAGCCGGCGCCTATGCGATCCAGGGCGGCGGCTCTGATTTCGTCGAGGCGGTGGCCGGACGGATCGACACGGTGATCGGTCTCGATGTCGGCCTGGCGCTGCGCCTTCTCGGTGAGATCGGCTACCCCGATCCGCTACCGAGAACCACCGACATCATGCTGACCGCGACGCGGCAGCGGCGTCCGCTTGCGCCGCTTCGCACCGCCACCAGGGTCTAACCGTCTCGCGGAGTGGAAAGGTGCGGGCACTGGCGTCGCACCTGACAGGCATTCTGGCGCTCGCGATCCTGGCGCCGGTGGCGCTCTTCGTGACCGCATGCAGCGGCGAGCCCGCGCAGCTCTCGGTGACGGTCGGCTCCACCTTCGGGACGTCGTACACGCCCGGAACGACCGATGCCGACTTCGTGGTGACCGTGCAGAACCTGGGTCCCGGCAACGCATCGGGCGTCGTCATCCACGCCTTGATGCCGGCATCGTTTCAATATGCGGTCACGAACACGATCACCACGACCGGTGCAGCACGGACCACACCCGAGGACGCGCAGGTCGGCGTCTCCAATCCCCAGTGGGGTGTCTGGTCGCTGTCGTCGCCGACTGCGCCGAACGGACAGACGGTGTACGCATCGATAACGATCAACTTCGCCGTCAACATCACCGCGCATCCCAACACCTACTCACTTGCAGCCGAGGTGGTGGATGACAGTCTCACCGATACGGTGCAGAGCCGTCCGATTCAGGTGGCCGTCAACGAAGCCCCGCAGCTCGCGGTGACCGCGTCGGTCGGCCCGTCGACGGTCCATCCCAACGGTCAGGTCACCTATCGGGTCACGGTCACCAACAAAGGCACCGGGATCGCTCCCACCGTGGACGTGCTCGTCACCCTGCCTCCGGTGCTCCAGTACCAGTCGACCATCCTCCCGTTCGGGGGGAACTCATCACAGGAGTCGCTGATCTCCCCGGTGAAGGGCGCGTACCTGGTCTTCTACGGTGGCTTCGAATTACCGCCGCAGACATCGCTGGGGCCGGGCACGCTCACCATCGAATTCATCGCGCAGTGCATCCCCGACCCTGGCAAGGGCGTGTTCCCGGTTCAGGTCGCCGTCACCGACGCGGCCCGTGACCAGGTGAGCGTCGCCAATGCAGCCCCGCTCAACGTCTTCAGCACGTAGTTTGGGCGGGTCGTTGGAGGCCTGCCACGGCGCGCACGTGGTAACCTCGCGTATCGCGACCGGTATCAGCCGGCGTTCCTCAGCGGAGTGAACCCGCTCCCGGCGAGAGAGGCAGATGTACGCAATCCTTCAACACGGCGGTCACCAGTACCGTGTCGCTTCCGGCGACCGGATCCTTGTCGACCGCATTCCGGTCGAGGTCGGATCGACGGTGACGCTCGAGTCCGTCCTCCTGATCGGCGATGGTGCCGAGTCCGACGTCGCCAAGGGATCGCCGCTCCAGGCATCGGTGACGGCGACGGTCGTTGCGCACCGGCGTGGCCGCAAGATCCGCGTGTTCACGTACAAGCCGAAGAAGCGCCACCGGCGTACGCTCGGCTATCGCAGCCAGCTCACCGAGCTGCTCATCGACGACATCGGACGCGGCCAGGCCGAGACCAAGCCGAAGGCAGCCGCGCCGAAGCGTGCAGCGGCGCCGAAGGCGGCTCCCAAAGCCGAGCCGATCGAGGCAGAGGCCGAAGCCGTCGCCGCTGAAGCCGAGGCCGTGGCGGTCGAAGCCGAGGCGGTCGAGGCCGAGCTCGCGGTCGCCGAGATGGCCGTGGACGAGGCGGTCGCCGCTGACACGGAAGCGGCGCCGGCTGAGAAGCCGGCCGCACCGAAACGAGCACGGACACCCAGGCCAAAGAAGGACCCTGACAATGGCGCATAAGAAAGGTGGCGGGAGCTCCCGCAACGGACGCGACTCCAAGGCAAAGCGTCTCGGCGTCAAGCGGCACACCGGCGAGGTCGTGCTTGCGGGCACCATCCTGGTCCGTCAGCGCGGCACCAAAATCCTCGCTGGTGAGCACGTTGGCGTGGGGCGTGATCACACCCTCTTCGCCCTGCGCACCGGTACCGTCGCCTACGATCACACCGGCCACGACAGGACTCGCGCCAACGTTCGCGCGATGCCGATCTTCTCGATCGGCGAGATGATCGAGGAGCCAGACGAGGAGCCGGTCGCAGCGACCGGCTGAGCCACGGCCTCTCGGGGCTCGCCCTTCATCGACGAGGTCGACATCGATGTCGCGGCGGGATCAGGCGGGCGCGGCGCCGTCAGCTTTCGCCGCGAGAAGTACGTCCCCGACGGCGGTCCCGATGGCGGCGACGGGGGGCGCGGCGGTGATGTCCTCGTGGTGGCGGACTCGACCGACACGACCCTTTCAGGGTTTCGCGAACGCCGGTCGTTCCACGCCGAAGACGGTCGAGCGGGCGGCGGGGGCAAGCGCTCCGGTCATCACGGCGCCGACCTGACGCTGCACGTTCCCGTGGGAACCGTCGTCCGCGAAGGCGACGCGGTGCTCGCCGACCTCGACCGGCCCGGAGCCGTTGCCCTGGCCGCCCGCGGCGGGCGCGGTGGTCGCGGCAACACCCGCTTCGCCACCGCCACGCGTCAGGCGCCGCGCGCCGGCGAGCTGGGCGACCCCGGGGAGAATCGCCACCTCCACCTCGAACTCCGTCTCATCGCGGACATCGGCCTGGTCGGTCTTCCGAACAGTGGCAAGTCGACGCTGCTGGCGGCGCTGACCGGCGCGCAACCCAAGATCGCCGCCTACCCGTTCACGACGCTGCATCCGAATCTCGGCGTTGCCGAGCTGGAGGGCGGCCACACGCTCGTGCTCGCCGACGTGCCAGGGCTCATCGAGGGCGCAAGTCATGGCGCGGGCCTCGGCCTCGAGTTCCTCCGCCACCTCGAGCGCACGCGCACGCTCATCCACGTGGTCGACGCCTCGGCTGGGGTCGAGGCCGGGGGCGCGGCGCTTGCGACGGTGCGAGCCGAGCTCGAGGCATACAGTCCCGAGCTCGCTGGACGCCCGTCGGTGGTGGCCTTCAACAAGATCGACGTTGCCGAGGGAGCGAGCGCGGCCAGGATCCTGGCCGCCGGCTTTCCCGGATCCTTCCAGATCTCGGCGCAGCGCGGTGACGGCTGCAGCGACCTCCTGCTCGCGGCGGCTGAGCTGGCCGGGCGCGTGATCCACGACGCGCCGGGTCCCGCGCCACCCGGTCTGCACCGCGTCTACCGGCCGCGACCGCGTCGCGTCGTCACCACCGACGTGATCCAGGAGGACGGTGGCTTCCGGGTGGCGGGCGACCTGGTGGAGCGGATGGTCGGTCGCATCGACCTGGACAACGACGAGGCGGTGGCACGCCTGCAGCGCAAGCTGCGCGCCGCCGGCGTGGACGCGGCGCTTGCGGCGGCGGGATGTCGCGAGGGCGACACGGTGCGCATCGGCGACGCCGAGTTCTCGTACAGCGACGATGGGCTCTCGTGAGCTCGGCGCTGGTCTTCGGGGGCACCTTCGACCCCGTGCACAACGGTCACATCGCGGTTGCCCGGCAGGCCCGTCTGGCGACGGGGGTGGACTCGGTCTGGTTCGTTCCCTCGGCGCTTGCGCCGCTTCGCGACCCCCCGCACGCCACAGCTGAGCAACGTTTCGAGCTCCTGGTCGCGGCTCGTGACGGCGGCCGAGAGGTGGGCGTGGACGTGCTGGACGTCGCGCTGCGCCTGGGCGGGATCTCCTACACGGCGAGCGTCATGGACGCGCTCCGGGCCGAGCATCCGGGCGTCGAGCTCACCGTCCTGATCGGCGCCGACGCCGCCCGCACCATCAGCCGCTGGCATCGCTCGGACGACCTGCTCGGCGCCGAGCGATTCGCGATCGTCAACCGGACCGGTACGCCTCCGCTCAACTCGGAGGAGGTGGCGCGGCTGGGATACGACGCCTCCCGAGTCACCCTGCTGGCGGTGGACTCACCCGACATCAGCGCCTCCGAGGTGCGCGCTCGGTGCGCTCGGGGAGAGCCGCTCGCCGGGCTGGTCCCGGAGGCGGTCGCCACGCTCATCGAGCGGAAAGGAATGTACCGCGAGAATCGTGACGATGCATAATGCGAATCGGATGACCTCCACGGATCTTGCCGGCGTCATCGCCGCTGCGGCCACTGACAAGAAGGCGCGCGACGTGGTCATCCTCGACATCCGCGGCAAGACGACCATCGCCGACTACTTCGTCATCTGCGAGGGCGACACCGACCGCCAAGTTCGCGCCATTACTGACAATATCAGTGACGTGTGCAAACAGCACGGCGTCCGAGCGCTTGCGGTCGCAGGGCTCAAGGACGCGTCGTGGGCGTGCGCCGACTTCGACGCGGTGATCGCGCACGTCTTCCTCCCTGGAGAGCGGACGTTCTACGACCTCGAGGGCTTGTGGGGCGATCCCGCGGGCGAGCGCGCGGTCTGATTCCGGAACTCCGCTGACGCGGACGTCCTACCCGGTGAACGCCGGCAGCGGATGCGCGACGGCAGATGCGAGATTGAGAACGGCGAAGAGCAGGGCGGCGGCGCTGAAGGCGATCGCACCCCAGAGCACGATCCTCTCGACGATGTTGATATCGCGGCCACCGATCGACATGTTCGGCGGAATGACGCAGCCCAGCAGGGCGCCGGCAATCAGGCCGCCGACGTGGGCGTAGTTGTTGATGTCGAGCGTCGGCCCGAACACAAATGTCAGCACGACGTTGAGGACGATCACCGTCACCGCGTAGTTCCGCACCGTGTGCGCGATCCCGACCGGGACGTTCTTGCCCTGTAGCCTTCCAACCATGAGGAGGAGGCCGATCAGTCCCGCGATACCGCCTGACGCACCCAGCGACAGGCTGGTCGGCGTGATCCCCGGAAGGCTCGGCGCGTACGTGCTCACCGCCACCCACAGGAGACCGCCGGCGATGGCGGTGATGAGGAAGGCTCCGAGCAGGACCAGCCGGCCGTAGAGCTGTTCGACGAGCCTGCCGATGAAGAGCATCGCGATGCTGTTGAAGAGCACGTGATACACGCTGGTGGGGTCGTGCAGGAATGCGCTGCTCACGAGTCGCCACCACGCGATCCCGCAGGCGGGACTCTGGCCGAAGGCGGGGTAGAACTCCCCGTTGGGAAGCGCACCCCACGAGCAGATGTCGGGTCCGGTCGTCGAGGTGTGGAGTGACAGCGTGGTGTACTCGAGCACCCAGATCACGACGAACACCGCGATGAGTCCGTATGTCATGTACGGCTGCGTGACCATCGCGCGGCGCACCGGCGCGACATAGCCTCCCGCAACCGCCTGGCGTTCGGCGAGGTCGACCGCCGCGAGCGTCGGCACCGGCGCCCCCTCGTGCACCGATCGTGCCCGGGTACGCAGCTCGCCCACCGACGGCATGCCCGGCGGGATCGGCAACACGGCTCCGGCGTTGCCGAGCGACGGATCCACCCAGGCGACGCCGAGGCGGACCGGGTCGCCCGGCGTGGTCTTGACGGACAGCGTGCCGGCGAGGGGGCCGAGCGCTATCAGGAGGATGTCGCACACCTGCGCGCCCTGCTGCCGGATGCGCTCCAGCCCCCAGCGACGCGCCGCGTCGCAGCGCGCCGCGAGGTCGCGACCCGCCTCGGCAGGGTCGGGCGGCGGCTCGTACAACGCGACCAGCGCCGCCCTCGGACCGTTCCACATCGCGGTGGCGAGCGCGTAGTGACCGAGGAGCTCGCCGAGCCGGGCGTCACGAGGGTCGGCGAGCCTGAGCCGGTAGCGCGTGACGAGGTCGTATGCGATCGCGAGCGCGACCGGACTCGGCCCCGGCGGTGGCGCGGCGTAGGTGGGTGGTGCCGCGTCCGTCACTCGGTTCAGTCTACCGATCGCACCCTTCGAGACCCTCGTGCCCTGGCCGCGCTTTGGGCTATGGTCACGCGGTGCCCCCGGGCAGGAGCGCCGCGACGATTCAGCCGAAGATGACCCTCGGCGCTCTCTACCGTTGCCTTCTCGACCGCCTGGACACGCGGCTCGGCATGCGAGTGGGCATCCATTTCGAGGAGCGCACGTCGATCGTGGCGGCGCAGGCCGCCGCCGGCTCGGAGCCGGCTCGCATCGAGCGGCGGACGTTCGACGCCGACCTCGCCGTCCGCGACGAGCAGGTGGTGGAGGCGACCCTGAGCGCGGGCGCAACGGGTGCGGAAACGCTCGTCGTGCGTGTCGCCGAGGTCGGCGGCGCAAGCCGGTACTCCATCGCCGGCGAGGGGTTTGGAGCCCTGCTGGTACGCCCCGATCTCTTCGATCTCGCCGCGTTCGGCACCAGGCTCGAGACCGTGCCCGTGAACGACGCGGTCATCGATCAGGAGACTCCGGACGGATCGGGACGGATCGTCGTCGACGCCGAGATCGACACCGATGCGTTCGCGCGGCTCCTCCAGGTCTTCGGCGGCGGTCAGTCGGAGAACCCGGAGCTGCCGTTGCTCTCGCACTCCACCGTGCTGTCCGCCGCGGCCGACGTGACCCTCGACTACTGGTGGTCGCTGCTCGGCGTCGACGAGGTGGAGGGCCTGCCGGCACGCCACAATGTCGTCGTCTGCCACGTGCACGCGTCGTTCGCCCCACTGACCGATGCGGGCGCCGGCGCCACCACGCTCGACCCCGACCCTGGGCTACCGACTCTCGAAGATCTCGACGCGGTATGGGAGCTCGCCCGCGAGCGCAGGGTCGGAAGCTGACCCGCTAGTGCGTCGGTAACGTCGGGAACGGCGACGGGGTCGGGCTGGGTCCCGGTGACGGATTGGGCGACGGCGTGGGATTGGTCGGAGGTGGAGGTGCCGCAGTCGGCCCCGCGTAGGTGCAGGTCTGGGTGGGGAGCGGGGTCGGGCCGTAGTAGGTGCAGTTCGTGGATGCGCCGGGCTGGGTGCCGGGCAGGTAGAAGTCGGAGTTGTCGCCCTGGCCGCCGACCGAGATGACGTCGGCAGGCTGCTTGTACCACGTGAGCGGAGCGCCCTTGAGGGCGGCGGTCATGTACGCGTGCCAGATCGGCGCGGCGCCGCTGTAACCCGAGACGATGCCGTCGAGGTGGCCGCAGTCGGGGTAGTCGGGGTGCAGCGGCTTCAGGCCGTAGCGAGCCAGGTCGCGCGGGCTGAACGGATACGTGTAGTCGACCTCGCCTGCTTCGACGATCTTTCCTTTGCGGATCTGCGACTCCATGTAGCCGTAATCCTTGGGCTGGAGGCAGCTGCGCTGCGCGTTGCCCACCCAGACAGCGGTCAGCAGGTTCGGGGTCCAGCCCACGGTGAGGTTGTCCATGAAGAAGTCCGCGGTGCCGGTCTTGGCGCTCACCCGGCGCGTGCCCAGGGTCAGGTAGCCGTTGCGCCCGAACTCCCTGATCCGGTTGTTGTCGTTGCTGGTGATCTCATCCATGATGTAGGCGACGTTCGCCGGGATCACCTGGTGCCCCGCGGCCGCGGGGTTGTACGTCCAGATCGTCTGATTGGTGGCCTGCGCGGTGATGCTGGTGACCGGCATCGGGTTGTGATGGACACCAAGGTCGCCGAGGGTGGCGGCGCCGTCCGCGAGGTCAAGCAGGGTGATGCCGCAGGTGAGCGATCCGAGCGTCGCCGCCCACTGGGTTGGGGTCGGCCAGTTGACGTACTGCCCGTTCGGCCCGCAGTTCTGGTCGAGCGACTTCACGCCCATGGCCAGCTCTGTGTTCGCGATGTACTGCGTGCCCGTTGCGTATTCGGTCTTGACCGCCGGGATGTTGAACGAGTTTCCCAGGCACAGCTTGAGATCGCAGGTGCCGTGGAGATGGCGGTCATCGTCAAACGGCGAGTACGGTGCAGCGCCCGGGATCGGGAACTTGTAATAGCTGTCCAGGATCGGCGTCGTCATCGTGAACTTGGTCGACGCGATCGCGGCGGTGTACGTGAACAGCTTCGTGGTCGAGCCCATGTTCAACTGGACCGCGGCCGCCTCGTTGACCTGTCCGAAGTACGGGTCGGCATAGTTCCACGTCCCGACCATCGCGAGGACCTCCCCGTTCTGCGGGTCGAGGCTCACCAGGGCGCCGTCGCCCATGTTCTCCTTGACGCGCTCCCCGTTGACGAGGTTGTGGACCGTGCTGTACGCCAGGTTCTGCTTGTTCTGGTCGATGGTGGTGTGGATCTCGTACCCACCGGGGTTGGCGTACTGCGGAAAGTTTGCGTTCAGGTAGGTCTCGAGGTAACTGACGAAGTCGAGGTCGAGGTTCGGCTCCGACTCGGTCCACACGTGAAAGGTGAGCGGCTCGGCGAACGCGGCAACACCCTCTGCCTGAGTGATGTACCCGCTCGCCTGCATGGCCTGGAGCACCGCTTTCTGGCGGGACTTCGCGAGCGGATTGACCGCCTCACCCGGGTCGCGGATCAGCGGGTTGTATGCCGAGGGGGACTGGGGCAGACCTGCGAGCATGGCGGCCTGCGCGAGGTCCAGCTGGCTCGCGGGCTTGAGGAAATACAACTCTGCCGCACTCCCAATCCCGACCGAGTAGTTCCCGTAGAAGATCCGGTTGACATACATGTCGAGGATCTCGTTCTTCGTGAAGTTGAGCGCGAGCTCGTTGCCGAGCACGATCTCCTTGATCTTGTAATCGATGCTCTGGGGCGGATCGGCGCCGCCGTAGAGGCTGATCTTCGCGAGCTGCTCGGTGATCGTCGAGCCACCCTGGAGCGACGCGCCGTGATGGGTGACGTCGGCGATGCCGGACTCGACGAGACGTGCGAGGTCCCACGAGCCTTCCGTGTAGAAGTTGTGGTCCTCGATGGCGACGATCGCCTGCTTGAAGTACGGCGAGATCTGGGTGAGGTCGACGTGAATGTGCCGATAGCCCTCGTTGTGGAAGACGTGGATGAGGCCGCCCTGTGCGTCGTAGACGCTGGTATCGATCTGCGGCTCCATGTTGCTGACGGTCGCCGCGTCGGGAAGCTGGCCCTTGTAGGCGTTGTAGCCCGCGAAGACCGCGCCGACCGTCCCGGCGCCGATCGCGGCGAAGACGGTGATCGCGATGAGCACGATACGGAGCACGCGACCACGCTTGCGTGGGGTGCGCAGGTGCCGGTAGGCGCTGGCCCGACGCCGGCGCAGCTCCGCTCGAGCGGCGGCTTCGGCGGCGCCGATTCCGGGGTTGTTCGAGCCCGTCGCGCGGGCCGGTGTCGTCGAGCCGTTCGGCAGCCCCGCCCGGCGGCGCCGGGCTTCGGGGGTCTGGTCGATGCTCACGAAGGAACCGTCGAATGCATTGGCGAGATGGTCTCCTGACTCCCGTGCGCTGTGGCGCGCCGGCAGTGCTGTCGAGTTCCTGGGTGAAACGCCACGGTGGGAGCCGGGTTACGCCGGGCGCATGGCGACGGCGAGGAGAAAGAGGACGGCGAACACCAGGATGATTGCCGCCCCGCCGGCGAGGGCCGCCGGACTTTCCTCGATCCAGAAGGCGGCGACGCGGCGGCGTCCGGGAAAACCCTCGTCCAGTGGTACGGCCATTGGCCCCAACCGTACCAGCAGGGTCCCTGGAACGGTCGTATGACAATCCGTCACGTGCGCCGGAACGTCAATCCAGCCCATGACACAATCGGACGCCGATGGCAGTGACAGCGCCTGTTTCCGCGCCCGCATCCAGTCCGATCGCGCTCCCTCCCGCCCCGAGGACCGCCGAGGAGACGGGCCTCCCCTTCAGCTTTGTGTGCGATCTCGTCCTCAAAGTCCTCTATTTCAACGGCAGCATGCTGGGTCGCGACATCGCAAACCATCTCTGCCTGCCGTTCTCGTTTGTCGAGACCACGTCGCGATTCCTCGCCGACGAAGGCTACTGCTCGTCGACCGGCGTGCACACCGCCACGCTGGACCCGGGCGAGCCGATCAACGCCGGCATGCAGCACATGATCTCGACCACGGGCAGGCAGCGTGCTCGCGAGCTACTCGAAATCAACCAGTACGCCGGACCCGCCCCGGTGCCGATCGCCGATTACACCGCGATGGCCGAGCGCCAGTCGCACGTCGACGGGCAGGTCAACCGCGCGCGCCTCCACGACGCCTTCAGCCACCTGGTGCTCTCGGAGGTCGTGCTCGACCACCTCGGACCGGCCCTGAGCGCGCGTCAGGCGGTGTTCCTGTACGGACCTCCGGGCAACGGCAAGACCACCATCGCCGAGGCGGCCGCGTCGCTGCTGGGCGCGCCGATGTTCATCCCTCGAGCGCTGTACGTGCACGGCGAGGTGATCCGCTTCTACGACCCGATCCATCACGAGCCGATCGACCGCGAGCTGCCGCCCCACGACCGCCGCTGGCAGCTGGCCAAGCGTCCGGCCGTCAAGGTCGGTGGCGAGCTGACCCCGCGGATGCTCGAGCTCGGTTTCGACCACACCCTCGGGTTCTACGAGGCCTCGATGCAGCTCAAGGCCAACGGTGGCCTGTTCCTTATCGACGACTTCGGCCGCCAGCAGAACATGTCCCCCCGCGACCTGCTCAACCGGTTGATCGTGCCCCTGGAGAAGAAGGTCGACTACCTCAACATCCCTCGCGCCGGGTCGAGCATCCCGGTGCCGTTCACGTGCCTGGTCATGCTCTCGACCAACCTGCGTCCGCAGAACCTCATGGACGAGGCATTCCTTCGCCGGGTGCGCTTCAAGGTGCACGTTCCCGACCCGACCGTCGACGAGTACAAGGAGATCTGGCGGCGCAACTGTGTCGACAACAACCTGCGCATGGACGAAGGACTTGTCGACCGTCTGCTCGAGAAGCACTACCACGCCAAGGGCCGTCCGCTGCACGGCACGCACCCTCGTGACCTCCTCAACCACGTGATCCACGCCGCGCTGTACCTGGGCAAGCCCGTCGAGCTCAACAGCGAGCTGCTCGAGCTCGCGTGCGAGACCTATTTCGTCGACTCGGACGAATAGGCAGACGCCCCGCGGCGGTGCGCGATGCCCGATTCGCGAGAATAGCGACGAGCGCCGACATGCCGAAGACCCATCACTACGAGCTGACCGTGAGCTGGACCGGAAACACCGGTACCGGGACCAGCTCGTACCAGGCGTTCGAACGGTCACACGATGTCAGCGGCGCCGGCAAGCCGACCATCCCCGGCAGCGCGGATCCGGCATTTCGCGGCGCCACGGATCGCTGGAACCCCGAGGAGATGCTGGTCGCGTCGCTCGCGCAGTGCCACATGCTGTGGTACCTGGTGCTCTGCGCCAAGGAAGGCATCATCGTGACCGACTACATCGATCACCCATCAGGGACTCTCGTGGAGACGCCGGATGGCGGCGGCCATTTCGAAGAGGTGGTGCTGCAACCCCAGGTCACGATCACCACGCCCGAAAAGATGGATCGCGCCATCGCGCTGCACGAGCGCGCCCACGATCTGTGCTACGTCGCCAACTCCGTGAATTTCGACGTGCGCGCCGAGCCTACGGTTGTGACCGCGCCCGCGTAGGGAGCATCGATCCTTCCGCCGGTCAGCGGCCTCGTCGCAGCGCCGAGCGCACGCGCGCCGCTGTCCAGCGCTTGACCTTCAGCAGTCTCCGCTCCAGCTCGCTGACCTCCATCGGTACCACGGGTGAACCACGAGCGGTCACCGTTGGATCCAGGGTGCGCGCACGGTCGCGAGCCCGGGCCACGGAGGCAAGCTGTTGCTGCAGAACCGACTGGCTGTCCGCCTGCGGGTCGATCAACCTCAGGCTCGCATGGAATTCGAAAGTGTCTCGCTGGGTGGGAGCGAAGTCACCGATCTCGAACTTGACGAGGCGAAGACGCGCCAGCTTCTCGAACAAGCCGAGGAACGAGTCGGGCGTGAACACGTGAGCATGCACGTCGACGAACTCGTCCGAGTGCTGCATGTCGATGCACCGCTTGAATGCGAAGGCATCCGGGTCGTCGACGTCCGTGCGCACCGTCGAGCTGTAGTCGACGTTGCCGGCCCACACAGCCGGAGTGTCGATCATGTCCAGGAGGGCCTTCGCGGAGAAGTCATAGACCTGCCGGTAACTCGGTTGCCGAAGTTGGCGCAGGTTCGCATCCACGAGGTCGCTGATCTCGGTCGGCGAGCGATTGATATCGAAGCAGTAGCGCTTGTCGGGAATGACCAGCGAAAGGATGCCTCCCGGTCGAAGGATCCGAGCGACGTCATCCATCCATGCAATTGGATCGGGGATGTGCTCGATCACATGGCACGCGATCACATAGTCAAACGGCGCATCAGCCATGACCGCGTCGGCGAGGGTCTGCTTGTCACCGATCACGTAGTCCACATCGACGATCTCGTCGAGCCGGCCGTGCATGCCCACATCCGTCGCGTATTTGCGCTTCAGCTCATCGGCACTGGCATGGTCGAGATAGCGAATTGGACCCTCGCTCTTGCGAACTCTCGGGGATGCCAGTGGTCCGATCTCGAGGCCGCGCATGCTCGCGACATCGATGCCGGCTAGCTCAGGGCGCAAGGATTCCGAACTCTCAGGGGACGCCACATGGAATTCGGCGAAGCGTACCCCCTCGATGCGGCGTGACGAATTCGGGCGCTGCGAACGGGGTCCGGCCGGCACGCCGTCCGAAGCTACCGGTTGGGGTCGCTGCCCACCGCGACGGATTCGCGCCCCGAGGCTTGCTTCGTGGCGATCGAGCCCACCGGACGTCGCTCGATGATCTGATCGATCATCCCGTACGCAAGCGCCTGCTCCGCGGTCATGTGGTAATCGCGCTCGATGTCGCGGGCGATCTGCTCCGAGTCCCGCCCGGTGTGCCGGTGGTAGAGCTCGACGAGCAACGCTCGCTGGCGGAGGATCTCGCGTGCGTGCACGTCGAGGTCGCTCGCCTGACCCTGCATGCCCTGCGCCCATGGTTGGTGGATCACCACCAGTGAGTTCGGCAATGCGAGCCTTCGCCCTGGTGCGCCTGCGCACAGCAGCAACGACGCTCCGCTTGCGGCCATGCCGAGGCACGTCGTCTCCACCTGCGGGCGCACGTACTGCATCGCGTCGTACATGGCGAGCGCCGCGGTCATCGAGCCGCCGGGGCTGTTGACGTACAGGTGCACGTCGCGCTCGGCGTCCTCGCCCTCGAGGAAGAGGAGCTGCGCAGTGACCAGGTTGGCCAGATCGTCGTCGATGACCCCCCCGACGAAGATGATCCGGTCGCGGAGCAGGCGCGAGTAGATGTCATACGAGCGCTCCCCGCGGGTTGTGCTTTCGACGACGGTGGGGACCAGGGTCATCGCGAGCCCTCCGCTGTGGGTGGAACGAAACCGATGCGGCGGCGCGTTGGCTCCGCCTGGTTCATCGCAAGGAACGCGCCGAACTGCGCCACCGTCCGGAGTGACGCGGCGTCCAATCCCGACGTGACCGCCCGAAGCTGGCGCCGAGGGTCTGACGGCCACGCCGGCTCCTCCTGCGTCCCGGCTGCGAGGCGGCGGCCGAGATCGGTGTAGACCGCCGCGATGGGTACCGAGAGGGCGTAGGTGATCGCGATCAGCAGATCGGCTGAGACATCCTTGAGCCCACGCTCGACCTCGGAGAGGTACGCCGGCGAGCAGCCGGCCTCGCTCGCGAGCTCGCCGAGGCGCCGACCCTGACCCTCCCGGTGCCCGCGAAGGATGCCGCCCAGCTGGCGGCGGACCTCGTCGGCGGTTACGCTCAGAGCAGAACTCACAACGCTCAGAGCATATCACTCAATTCTCTCGACGCCGCGGTGCGGAGGTTGGGTCGGGGAGCCGCAGGTATCCTTGCGTCCTGATGGCATCGCTGCTCTCCGTCAACGTGGGCCGGATGTCGGCAAGCAGGCACACCGACTCCGGCGTCACCGGTATCGACAAACGCCCGTCGCCGGAGCCGGTGGCCCTCCGCGATCCGGGGCCGGGAACCGGGATCAGCGGTGCGGCCGGCGATGCCATCGGCGATCCGCGATCTCATGGCGGAACGGATCAGGCGGTCTACGCCTATATGCGTGAGGACCTGGACGTCTGGCAGGCGGAGCTCGGGCGGCCGCTCAGCAATGGTGTCTTCGGCGAGAACCTGACCACCGCGGGCCTCGACGTCAATGGAGCGCTCATTGGTGAGCGGTGGCAAGTCGGCGACATCTGCGTGCTCGAGGTGACCGCGCCGCGCATCCCCTGCCGCACCTTCGCCGGATGGCTCGAGGACCAGCGCTGGGTCAAGCGCTTCACGCAGCGTGGCGCTCCCGGCGCCTACCTCCGCGTGATCACCCCGGGGTCGGTGAGCGCCGGCGACACGATCACGGTGCTGCACCGGCCGGCGCACGAAGTGACCATCAGGTTGATGTTCCGAGCGATGACGACCGACAAGGCGCTGATGCCACAGCTCGCGGCTGCGGGCGACGCGCTCCACGAAACCGTTCGGCGTCTCGTCATCCCTGACGGGGGATAGCCGGACCGAGCCCGGGTCACGCACTCAGCGCCACGATATTGCCAACGGCCGGAAAACCCGCTGAACTGAGGATAGGATTCGCGTCAGTCCCTTCATGTTCACGACGCCCCCGTATGCCCGCCTCACCCTGGCCGCGCTCGTGGCCGCGGTCGCGGTGGGAACGCTCGCCACCACCACACGACTCCCCATAGCCTCGGCAGGGGCCGCTGCCGCCGCGCTCCCCACTCCTCACATCCCGCCCGGCGCGTGGTTCGACATGAACGTGGCGAGTGCCGGGATCAACTTCTGGGCGCCTGCGACCATGCCCGCGGGGACACCCCCGGTCAAGGGGCGCGCCGGAATCCTGGTCGACATGGACACCGGCGAGATTCTCTGGGAGAAGCAGCCGAGCCTCGAGCTGGCACCCGCGAGCCTGACCAAGGTGCTGACCGCGCTCGTCGCTCTCGAGAACTTCAGTCCCGACCAGCGGGTGACCATCACCGCCAACGCCCTTGGTCAGTCGTCCGCGGACACGCTCATGCACATCAGGGCGGGGGAGACGCTGACCGTTGAAGAGCTGCTCGACGGCATGCTGCTGGCGAGTGGTGACGACGCTGCGAGCGCCATCGCAGTGGACATGGTCGGAATGTCGCGCTTCGTTGCCGCGATGAATGCACAGGTCGCGGCGCTCGGCCTGGGCCACTCGCACTTCACCGCCACCGCGGGGCTCGACGACCCGGGGCTCTACTCGTCCGCCTCGGACCTTGCGGTCATCGCGGCATACACCTACGAGCGGTTCCCGCTGTTCGACCAGATTGTCGGCAGCCGGACGATCAACCTTCCCGCCAGCATCGACCACCCGGCTTTTCACCTGCACAACCTCAACGCGCTGCTCCAGGCCTATCCGGCCTCGGTCGGCATCAAACCGGGCTGGACCGGCGATGCCGGCGCCTGCCTCATCGGCATGGCGGTCCGCAACGGACACCACCTGCTCGCGGTGCTCCTGAGCGCCAACTACCCGGCACGCATCGCGGGCCGGCTCTTCGACTGGGGTTTCCAGCTCGACGGTCTGACTCCGTTGCTGCCGCCGACCCTAGCGCCGAAGGCTGCACGCGCGTAGGGCTGCCCTCAGGTCACCGTCTGGACGATCGCGCTCGAGGTTGACGCGGTGTCGCCGGTGTCGCCCTGGTACGTGGCGACGATCGAATGGCTCCCCCGGCTCAACTTCGTGGACGAGAAGATGGCCGATCCCGAGGCGTCGAGGTTCGCGGACCCGAGCTGACGGGTGCCGTTCCAGAAAATGACGACACCCGCGGGTGTCGCCCCTCCGCCTGCAGCGGTGACGGTCGCCGTGAAGGTCACGGGCTTCTGGTACCGCGACGGATCAGGCGTCGAGGTCAAGGACGTTGTGGTCGAGTCGACAGGCGTCCCGACGATTACCCCCCAGCCGGTCGTCGCGATGTACACGATGCCATCACCGGCGACGGCGACGCTGCTCGCGCTCGCCGGCATTCCATTCATCACACCGAGGGTGCTGAAGTTGGCGCCGCTCGCATCGCTCACCTCGAGTTCGAGGTTCGCGCCGGCGACCTGGGTGGTGAACACCTGGCCGCCAAGCTCGGCGAGACCTGCGGTCGTACCTGCGACGACCGGTGACAGGGATGCGAACGTGCTGCTCGCCGCGCCGTCAAGACGGTACAGACCGCCCACCGCGCTGACCCAGAGCCGGGTCGGATCGGCACTGTCGACCATGAGGAAGGGCACTGCCGCGAGCGACGCGTGCTTCCAGATGAGCGTCCAGCTCCCGGGGGCTCCGGCATCCAGCGACCGATAGACACCGATCGTCCGGTCGTACGCATACACCGTATCGGCCTGTGCGCCGCTCCCGGTGGCGATCGCCGCCGTCGGAGATTCGTCGGTTGCGAACAATGACGCGTCACGGGTCCAGGCGCCCGAACCCACGCGGGTCCAGATGCCGCTCGCTTCGACCGCAACTATCAGGGTTGGCGTTCCAGCGGTGTCGACAACGGCGAGTGCGAGTGGACGACCACCGCCGGTTGCGGTGCTGAGGCCGAGCGACTGGAACGATGCCGAAGCGGTGGCAGGCGCGGTGGCGCTCATCACGTCGCCTTGCGTGTTGGAGTCCCGGGTGCCAACGCCGACGTACACGACCGGCGGCGATACGGCTCCGTCAACGACGGTGTCGTAGCCGGTTGTGCCACCGCCACTGAACTGGTCGTCGGCGATTCCCTGCTGCGAGCTGAACCCGTCGCCGGAGCTGAACATCCCCCAATCGGTGTCGCCCAGATAGACGCGCTGGCCGGACCGCGACTGTCCCGAAGTCGTTGGGTCGAGCGCGATCTGATGATTCACCGTCGAACCGAGTCCATCGTCGGATGGGTAGAACGTCGACTGTCCTTCGGCGCCAAGAAGACGCCAGTTACCGCCGAACCCTGCCACCCACAGATCGTCGCCGCCGCGCTCGTGTTCAAGCGCGATGGATGACGGCACCATCGTCTGAGAACCCAGCAGCGCCGGAGCGTAGGATGCGTGCCACCAGGTGCTCTCCTGCGGTCCGAGCAGCTTGCTCACCTGACCGGTCGACAGGGGCAGTGAGGTCCAGGTTGCGCCCGAGTTCGCCGTCTCATGGAGCACCGCGTGCAGACCTGGCTGTCCGCTCACCGGTTGCGAGTTGTCCGACCCTGCAATGACGGTGTCGGCGGTTCCGCTCACGTATCCGTCGATGGACATGTAGCGCTCGCCGCCGGCGACGAGCTTGGTGGCCCAGCCTGAGGCGGTGATGACGCCGACACCGGTGTCATACGCGGCGCCCCAGACGTCACCGTCTGCGAGCCCGACGAGCTCCTGGACGACCACCGGCGCCCCCGGCACGGCCTGGACCGTCGGGGCGCCCCCAGCGGGATTGTGGATCGTGAACACTCCGGCGCCCCACGTCGCAACGTCGAGCGCTCCGCCGGGTCCCCACGCGAGCGACGTCAAGCAGACGGCGGACCCTCCGAGCTGCGCCTGGCCGGCGACCAGTGTCCAGGTGGATCCGGAGTGCATCCACACGCCCTGGTTGAAGCTCGCCGCGTAGACGCGACGCTGCGTGGTGGAGTCGTCCACCGCAATCAGCCGGCCGACGCAGCGCTCCGCACTGGCGGTGTGCGAGGGATTGCCCGTGTTCGAGCCATCGACGGCAGGAGCTCCCGGAAGCGGAGACCAGGTCACACCGTCGTCGATCGACTCCGCGAATCCTCCGTTCGTCGCCATGTAGACGTCGTTTGGTGACCCTGGGTCAAAAGCAATCGCCGCTACAGGGTGATAGGTCGAGGTGATCGCTCCGCCCTCCGCTGGAAGCCACGTCTTGCCGAAATCCGTTGAGCGCTGAACACCCCCAACATCGGAGCCGCTGACGACCACCCCGTTGTGGCGCGGATCTGCCGCGATCACATTCTCGAAGCCGCCTCCGCCCAGGCTGCTCTGGGCGAAGCTGTACTGGGTTGGCGCGCTTGCGGCGGCACCCGCCGCCGCGTTCGCGCCGCTCGAGGTCTTCGGCGCCAGCGCGATCGCAACGCCAACGAGCGCGACCGCCATTGACCTGAGCCCAGGATGCACGCTCATTCCTCCCCTGAAACCGAAGTGCGCGTGAGCATAGCGCTGGCGCGACGGGTCCACCTGAGGATTCGCTGAGGGAGGTCCCGCATCAGCCGATGACCGACGCCGACCCAAGCGAATACTCTGTAGTCGTGGACAGTGAAGCCGGCACCGCCGCAGCGCGTTTTCGCGACGCAGTGGGCCGCCGAGACGTCGACGCGATGATCGACACGATGGCGCCCGACATCGAGTTGCACAGCCCGACCGTGCTGCGACCCGTCACTGGGCGCGAGCGCGTTCGAGCCGTGTTCCATATCCTGATCGATCTCTTCGAGGACTTCGAGTACGTTCGAACGTTCGACGGCGAGCTCGCGGCCAACGATCCTGACATCGTGTCGACTCACGCCCTGATGTTTCGCTGCCGCATCGGTGACGAGCAGATCGAGGGCATCGATGTCCTGGACGTCAACCGCTCGGATCAGATCGCACGATTCACGGTCCTGATCCGTCCGATGAGCGGCCTGCGCACCCTGGCGGAATCGATCGGCGCGCGCATGCGGACGAGCGCCCCCGCCTCGCAGTGATCGCAGCTACTTGACGACGGCGAAGCCCGCAGCGATGGTGCCATCCCATGGCGCCGAGGCGATCAGGCGCAGGTTGGGAAGGCGGGCGATGCAGCTCACGTTCCATGGAAACAGGGGTGAGGCGTCCCGCAGCGAGCCGACGAACACCGCGTCCGCACGTGTGACCGCGGCCTCTGCGGCTGCCGGATCGCTGCACGCATTCGCGAGCGCGGCCTCGTAGGGGATGTCCAGCGCGCCAAACGAGTAACCGTCAGGAACGAGAGGGGTGAGGTCGGTCAAGCCGGCCATCCACATGCCCGCATCATTCCCGCCATTGGTCAGGACGAGCGTTCCTTGGGGGAGGGTTTTGGACATGGATGACAGTACGCTCACATCGGCCGGCGTGACCAGCGAACGCGTTGCCACCTCATGCTTGTAGGTGCCGACCTCGGTGGTCGCGCCCACGACGACCGCGACGAGCGCAATCACCCCCAGGACCGCGCCGGTCCCGTCGAGCTTCTGCGCAACGCCGCCGAACCTCGCCCGGATGGTTTCAGAAACAGTGACGCGACCCAGTGCAGCCATCCAAGCGACCACCAGGAGAATCGCGATGACCCCCACGGTCAGAACCCACTGGCGAAAGTTGGCCATCTGATTGAACGCTCCCAGCGGGTAGAGGACGACGGAGTTCGGCTCCCAGAAGTTGGTCCAGCCGGTTTCGAGCGGACGCCGAATGAGGTAGGCGAGCGCGGCGACCACCGCAACGCCGATCGACACCCCGACCCAGATGCGGCGCGTCCGGGACAGCGACCGCACCGCGTCGGCGAGCGCGAACAGCCCATACGCGAGCACCAGCGGAATCAGCCAGTACTGCACGCCGAGAACCCGGTCCGTGTCGCCCCAGGGATAGATCGCAACCCAGAGGCGGTGGAGGTAGTGCAGGTAGAGGTCGTCCGCCATGATGAGAAACAGCAGCACCTGCGCGACCAGAACCCAGAGCATCCGCCTGCGGATGAGCATCGCCACGACCCCAACGCCATAGAGAGCGAGAAACATCGGCCCGAGCAGATCCGTTTGTGCGATCAGCACCAGGATGTGGTGGGGCTTCAGCGGCGAATGTGCGGTCGCGACCACGAACTGCGCCGGCTGGGTGTGCGTTGCGGCCGGGAGCCTGGGTGTCTGCGTCACGATGGTCACGATCGCGGCACCTGCCAGCGCGGCGCCGAGTGCAATCCCGAGCCGGATGCAACCGGTCCGCGGCGAACCGCGAACCGCCTGGATCGCTGCTACCGCAAGCAAGCCGCACGCGACGACGAGGGCTGTGACCACCTCAAGTCCGTGGATCACCCAGATTGACGCCGTGATCGCCCCAAGCAGGAGCGCGTTCTCCCTGGTACTTCGCCCGCGCAAGACGCGCAGTGCCGCAACGATGAAGGGCACGATGAGCGTCGAGTCGACGATCTCAGGAAAGCGTCCGATCATCGCCTGACCGGAGGGGAAGAGCAGCCCGAGCGCGAAGAAAGGAACGACCGCCGCGAGCGCCACCGACTCCGTGGCCTCCAGCGTGAGCAGGGTGAGCGACAGTGGGAAGACGACGAGTGTCGCCGTGATGATCGGCGCCATTGCACCGGCGGGTGACGGCGAACCGAGCCACGAAACCAGCGCTGCTGTCGCCTCGAAGCCGGGCCGCGCCCGCACGTAATCGGAGCCTTCGAGTGGGATCGGAAAGAGCGGCAGCACATCATGAGTTCGCACGATGCTGTTGACCACTGCCCCGTGGGTCGGCGTATCCCAGTCGGGCGGCAGGACCTGACCGTGCAACGCCCAGGCGAACGTGGCGGCTCCGACGACACCCACAGCGAGCGCCGGGATGGGCAGCCACCATGGGTGAGCCGGCGCGTGTTGTGGCTCGGAGCGCCGCCAGCGCCATACAGCGGCGATGCCGAGCACGAGCAACGCCGGTAGGACGCTCTGGGGCTCGAAGGGGATGTGCACGTCGTGCAGCACCAATCCGTACACGCCGATGACGCCCGAGGACAGCCCTGGGGCCATGATCAGTCGCTGCCATGCCCGCCACGTCGGAGCAAGCAGCGTGACAAGCGCAAAGCCGGGGAGGAAAGCAACGGCCACCACCCCTGGCAGGGTTTGCGCGAAGTCCTGGAACGGCAAGCTTGATCGAGCTCAGCGGCCCTTGAGCGTGGCCACTGCAAAGACCGTGCGCGCCATGATGAGCAGATCGAGTGCGACCGACTGTCGCTTGATGTAGTAGAGGTCGTACGAGAGCTTGATGGTGGATCCACCAACATCGCCGGCATAGCCGTAGTTCACTTGCGCCCACCCTGTGAGGCCCGGACGCACGGACAGCCGCGTGTTGTAGTACGGGATGCTCTCGCGCAGCGTCTCGACGTACTGAGGTTGCTCGGGGCGGGGACCGACCACGCTCATGTCCCCACGAAGGATGTTCCACGCCTGCGGCATCTCATCGAGATGCAGGCGCCGGAGCACCGCGCCGACCTTGGTGATGCGGGCATCATCCGCGGCGGTCCAGTGCAACTCCGCGCGGGTTGGCACGTGCATCGTTCGCAGTTTGACGATCTCGAAATGCCTGCCGAAATGGCCCACCCGGACCTGGCGGTGAAAGACCGGCCCGCGGTCCTCCATCTTGATCGCCAGCCACACGAACGGCAGCAGGATCCCAAGCAGCAGCAATCCGATCAGACCGGCGACGATGTCGACGACCCGCTTGAACAATGCATACACGCGTGAGGTTTCCCCACGCTGTTGCAGGGAGAGCAGCCATGTCTGGCGGAGTCGCTCGACCAGGAGCCGGCCGGTCAATTCCTCATACACGTCCGCGACCGATCGCACCACCATGCCCCGGTCGTAGCACTCGACGAGCCCCTTGAAGAGGTCGGTAGGGAGGTCCTCCTCGGCTCCGAGCACGATCTGATCCGCTGCGCGTCGCGCCGCCGCCGTCGCCAGCAGCGAGCCTGCGTCCGGGTCCGCCGGATGGATGGTCCCGACCACGCGGTAGAGCCCGGCCATCTGCGCGTCGACATCAGCCCAGACACGATCGAGGATGTCCGCATCGGCGACCAGGAGGATCCGCCCGGCGAAGATTGCTCGAGCGAACACCCGCCGGTAGAAGAGGCGCCAGAAGAGGACCGTTATGGCGGCGACCGGAACCCAGATCAGGATCGTCGGGCGGGTGACCCCATAGGGCACGGCGAAGAACACCGCGAGCAGAGCAATCGTCTCGAGCGTGACGGTGGTCGCGACCACCCGGAAGATGCCGCGGACGCTCACGGCCGCGTGCAGATCGTAGGCATCGACCATCAGGGCGGCCGCGAGCCAGATCCCGGTGACGGTCCCAACTCCGGCCCATGGAATGGTCAGCGCAGCGTGCTGGATCGGCCCCGAGTGGAGGTTGAACGCGATAATCAGCGAAGCCGCCACAAGCAGGGAGTCGCCCGCAGCGAGGAGCAATTTCCGTTCAGAAGCGAGGATTCCCCGCCGACCGGCCGCAACTGTGGCGCCCGGAACGTCCTGGGCGATCATCAAAACAAGCCTAACGGTTTATCCGAGGCTGAGACTCATGACCCTCGATGACTGAAGCACCGCCCAGCGATCTCCCGTTTGTCAGCGTGGTCATTCCCGTGCTCAACGAGGAGCGTCATATCGAGGCGTGCCTCGATTCCGTGGTGCAACAGGACTACCCCACCGAGCGATACGAGGTGATCGTCGCCGACGGCGGTTCGATCGATCGCACTCGGGAGATCGTGCGGGCGATCGCGGGGCGCCACGGCAATGTCCGGCTCATCGACAATCCGGGCCGGCTGCAGGCGGCCGGGCTCAACAGGGCGATCCTCGCGAGCCGGGGCTCGATCATCGCCCGCCAGGATGGGCACGCCGAGTGGGGGAGGAACCATCTGCGGCGTTCGGTTGAACTGCTCCTGGCGACCGGTGCTGACAACGTGGGTGGGCTCCAAGAGGCGGTCGGCGATGGAATGTCAGGTCGGGCGATCGCCTGTGCGATGGGCTCGCCGTTCGGCGTCGGCGGCGCCGGATTTCGCTACTCCACTCGCGAGCAGGAGATGCCGACAGTCTTTCTCGGCACGTTCCGCCGGACCGCCCTGGAGCGCGTGGGCCTGTTCGATGAGGCCTACCCGCCGCACGAAGACTATGAGCTCAACCAGCGGATCCGATCCACCGGCGGCAGCATCGTGTACAGCCCCGATATTCGAACGCGGTACCACGTCCGCGACGGGATGATGGCCCTGGCTCGGCAGTACTACAAGTACGGAAGGGGAAAGGTGCGCGTTGCGCGGCGGAGTCGCGAGGTGCTTCGGCCCTATCACCTGGCCGCGCCGGTGCTGGTTGCGGGCCTTGCGGGGATGGCGGCGTCCACGATCGCTGGTCGGGGGCGGCGCTTCGCTGTCTCTTCTGCGGGCATATATGCGGCTGCCTGCCTGATCGCCGCCCAGCGGGCGACCTGTGGTACGTCACCTGGGGTGCGCCTCCGCGTTCCCGCAGCCTTCGCGGTGATGCACGTTGCTTGGGGTGCCGGATTCTGGGCTGGGATCTGGGAGGCGGTTCGCGGCGCTCAAACTGGCGGAGGCTCGCCGCCCCGCCTCCCCGGCGGATCCGATGCCGCGTGACAACCGGGGTGCGACCCGTATCCTTGGGCCTGTGCCACACACGAAGTCGCTCTTGGTGACCGACCGACCGAATCCACTCTGCATGGTCGGGGCGGGCTACGTCGGCCTCGTCACCGCGGTCTGCCTGGCGGACGCCGGAGTTGACGTCCGTCTCCTCGATATCGATGCCTCGCGATTGGCGATGCTCCGTCAAGGCCGGAGCCCGATTCACGAGCCGTTGCTGGACGACTTGCTCGCGTCGGTGCTCGCCAGCCGGCGGCTGACACTTTGCGACGATGCCGCCGTGGCGTTGCGTGGTGCCGAGGTGATCATGCTCGCGGTCGGCACACCGCCCCTTGCCGACGGCCGCGCCGACTTGACCCAGGTCCGGGCGGCTTTGCGTGAGGCGGTGCGTCACGCTGGTGCGCATACGGTGATAGTGATCAAGAGCACCGTGCCCCCCGGAACCACGGAGTCACTGCGCTCACTGTGCCGTCGCAACGGGCGCCAGGTGCCACTTACCGTCTGTCCCGAGTTCCTCGCTGAGGGGAGCGCGGTTCGCGACTTCCGCCAGCCGCCGCAGGTCGTCATTGGCGGCGACGACAGGGAGGCGTGCGCGCGCGTGGCGCAACTCTTCGGCCACCTCGACGCACCAATCCGCATCACCGACTCCACCAGCGCCGAGCTCATCAAGTACGGGGTCAACGCGTTTCTGGCCCTCAAGATTTCCTTCATCAACGAGATGGCTCAGCTCTGCGAATTCACCGGCGCCGACGTGAGTTCCGTCGCCGACGGCATCGGCACTGACGAGCGCATCGGCCGGGCATTCCTCGGAGCCGGGCTGGGCTTTGGCGGCTCCTGCTTCCCCAAGGATGTGCGCGCCCTCGATCAGGCCGCGAGCTATCACGGTCAGAGTTTTCAGTTGCTGCGCGCTGCCGTGGAGGTGAACCAGCAAGCGCGTAGTCGCTTCGTCGCGAAGATCCAGCGGGCCCTCAACGGCAAGCTCGCCAAGCGGCGCATCGCGGTGCTCGGGCTTGCCTTCAAGCCGGGCACGGACGACGTCCGCCAAGCCGCGTCAATCGATGTCATCCGCCATCTCGAGGACCTCGGCGCGGTCGTGGTCGCGACCGACCCGGTGGCGATGAGCAACGCCAGGCCGTTGCTCCCCAACACAGAGCTTGTTGGTGACCCGTATGCGTGCGTCACGGCTGCCGACGCGGTGATTGTGGTCACCGAGTGGCCGGAATATGTGGGCCTGGACTGGTCACGCGTCGCGGCATTGGTGCGGCGCCAGATCGTTGTCGACGGGCGCAACTGCCTCGCCGCCGATCCCTTGGTCGATCTCGGATTCACGTACATCGCGGTGGGCCGGCCCATCCGCAAGCCCAAGACGGCGAAGCCGACGCAATCTGGCATCAGGCAGGTTCCCGATCTGATCGCGGTGCGATGACCTGGGCGCCGGCGCGTGTGGTTGTCACCGGCGGCGCGGGATTTCTCGGGTCTCACCTCGTCGATCGCTTGCTCGCCGACGGTGCCGAGGTGATTGCCATCGACAATCTGATCACCGGTACCACCCGCAACGTCGACCATCTCGCCGGGGACTCTCGCTTCTCGCTGCGCATCGAGGACGTGACGCGCCAGTGGGACGTCAACGGAAGCGTTGACGCTGTTCTGCATTTCGCGTCACTCGCCTCGCCGGTCGACTACGATCGCCATCCGATCGAGACGCTCGAGGTGGGCACGCTGGGCACTGTCAACGCCCTCCGCGTCGCCGAGGAGAAGGGCGCACGCTTCCTCTTTGCATCCACGAGCGAGGTGTACGGCGACCCTTCCGTACATCCTCAGCCGGAGACGTACTGGGGCAACGTGAACCCGATCGGCCCGCGGAGTTGCTACGACGAATCGAAGCGTGTCTCAGAGGCGTTCACGATGGCGTTCGCGAAGGCACGTCATCTCGACGTCCGAATCGCGCGGATCTTCAACACCTTCGGACCTCGGATGCGTGCCGAGGACGGGCGCGCGGTCCCGCAGTTCGTTACGCAGGCGCTCGCGGGCGAGCCGATCACCGTATATGGAGACGGATCGCAGACACGCAGCCTCTGCTACGTCGATGACCTCATCGAAGGCTTGATGCGCCTGCTCCGGTCCGACTACAGGCTACCGGTCAACCTCGGCAATCCCCACGAGCTCACCATGTTGCAGCTTGCGGAGATGATTCGCGACCTCTGCGCAAGCACCTCTGTCATCGAGATGCGTCCGCTGCCGGTGGACGACCCCAAACGGAGGTGCCCGGACGTGACGGTCGCAGAGCGCGAGCTCCATTGGAAGGCAACGGTGCCGCTCGCGGACGCTCTGCGCGCCACCATCGATTGGTGGCAGCTGGCATCCGCCGCCGAAGCGCCGGCCGACATCGCCGGGTAGAGTCCGCGCGAGGGAATCGCCCGCTATCGGACCCGGCGGACCCAGCCCTTGGGACTATGGCTCACGAGGTATCGGCGGGACCGCTCGTCGTCAACGACGAAACGATTGTCACGGGCGACGAAGCGTTCGATCGCCCGCAACGGCCCGGGGCGCGACTGCTTGAACATCGCGAGCTCGTCGGCGCACCCATCCTGAACGTGCATGTACTCACCCACCTTCAGGAACTCGGCATAGAGACGCATCTCGCGCTCGACGTGCGCCTGAGAGTGGTCGCTGTCCAGCACAACGAGCACGTGTTTCGGCTGGATCTGAGCCAAGCGATCGCGCACCGTGTTCACGATCGTTTGATCAGTGGAGCTGCCTGTCAGGAACTCGATCCGTGGATGCTCGAAATCGGCCAGCTTCTCGACATCGATGGTGAGCACGCGCCCACGACCCATCAGGTCAAATATCGACGCCATGTAGAACGCCGACCCGCCGCGGTTCGTACCACACTCGATGACAAAGTCAACGTCGTCATGAACGATGGCCTCCTGGATCAACCAGGCGTCGGTGACGTTCTGCCAGATGGGCTTTCCCAGCCACGTGACGCGATCGAAGTTGCCCGTCCGCTTGATCAGAGCGGTGAGGGCGACCCGCCGGATGACTCCGTCCTCCATCCAGGAACGCATGCGTCTGGCCGGGCTGGTTTGCGTGATTCGCTTGAGGACACTCATGTGTACATCAGGATACGGTCTTCACACCGTGGGGTCGCCCGCCGGCTTCCGTGCGATGGTGATGGTGTCAAATGCAATTGGCAGAGGCCATCCCACGAGCGCCTTGGCTCGATTGAGCGCGCGACCACGAGGACCGCGCCCAGCGTTGTATGACTTGCCGGGGAACCAGGACAGCGGACGCGCCTCGAGGCTGTCACAGCGTGTCAATTCGACGTCGAGGCCCGCTTCGTCACACAACGCTCGCATGCCTTCGGGGAAGATCCGCCAGCAGTCAACGGGGGCCGCATGATAGGGCCAGCTCACCGGGTTGACGGTGACCACGACACCACCGGGTGTGCATACGCGCGCCAACTCCTTCATCCAGTGCCATGGCTTACGAACGTGTTCGATCACCTGCCCTGATACGACAATGTCGAATGCTGCGTCAGGGGCCGGGATCTCGTACTCGGAGCGCATGGGAAATGTCAGGTCTCTCGCGGCGCCGGTCCCCCAGAGGCGCTCGCCCCCCGCATCGACCTGTGACGCGAGGTCGGCCGTGGACCAGATGATCGGCGCAGAAATCTCCTGACGATACGCGGATGGGTTTCCATCCGGGCCGACCTCAAGCACACGCATTCCGGCACTGAAACGTGGCAGCGCGTACTTGCGAAAGAGCAGGACGCTATTCTCGTGCATCGGTGGAGCGCTCCCCGCGAGGTCCCTCGCTCACGAGCCCGCCGAGCTCGGTAACGCTTTACGCAACACGAAATGCGTGAGTCGCGCGGGTCGCGGCATTGGACGCTTGTAGCTGCTCAGTCCGGTTCGAACAATGGTGTGTGACCATCCTGTCTGGTCGAACGCCGACCTCCACTGGCTGAATGAGTAGACGGTGTCCCCCAGGTAGGGATCGTAGAGGATGCCGCTCACCGAAATGGCGGGCGAGAGCGCTTCGTACTTGCCCCTGATCGATCGCGTGGTGAGGTCAATGCCTGTACGCACCATTTTGTAGAGATATCGGCCGGTCCCCAGCGGAGTCTCGTTGAGCAATATCATCGTTCCGGAAGGCTTCAAGGCACGATGGCACTCGCGGAGCACATCGTCCAGACGCGGTGCGTGATGCAATGCGGAGCTGGCAACGATGAGATCGTACGATCCGTCCGCAACGAGCAGCGGTGTGAAGAGTGCCCGCACCGGGCGTATCTTCGCCGCAGTTCCCCCCATGAGCGCCACGACTCCCGGGAGCATGACCTCGAGATTGACGCGGCTCGAGTCGAGCGCATCAATCTGTTCGACGTCACCGAACCGCGAGAGGTAGGCGGACAGCCAGCCGGTGCCCGCACCGAGGTCGAGCACGCGACGTTGTGCTCCGGCGATGAGCGCACGCCAGGGAATGAACTCGAGGGCGTCGAGAAAGTTCCACTCCGTCGTGAGCGCGCGGACCTGTTCCGCGGGATCGCTCCAGATCGCTGAGTGCTCGGGGTAGAAGCGCGTGATGGCGCTTTCCCAACTGCTCGCCTCATTGTCCGCCTGCACCGCAATCCAGTCGTCCACCACCGCCCTCCATCGAGCGTCAACCTTTGATGAGAACGCACTGTACCCGTTCCCTTTTCCGGTTAGCATTCCTCCGAATGTCCGCGTCACTCACGTTCGTTCATGACTCCGGTGGCCAGCACTTCGATGCCGATGGTATGGTGATCGCGCTAACTCCCGGGGCCTTCGAGGCCTGCCGGCGCAGCGGCCTCAATCCCTCCGTCGTCGACGATCATACGAGGCGACCTGAGATCTGCCGGAGTCCGTCCGCCTATCAGCGCTGGCAGCTGGACTGGTTGGCGCGCCTGGATACCGCGACCCAGCTCGACGGAGTCGCGCGGTCATGCGCCGAGCTGATCGTTCCGCCCTTGGACTCACTGGTGATTGCCGCCAGCAAGCTTGCGGGCGTGGTTGATGCTCTGACTCCGGATGGCGTCACGTATGTCGGCTCAGACGGTCCTGCAGAGGAAACGGGCTACCACAACGGCCATCTTGGATTCTGGCCTCGTCTCGGTGACGTCCCGCTTGCGGCGCGTCTGTTGCCATTGATCGCCGCGTCTCGTGATCTGCCGTTTGATGTGCGGCGCATCGAGCCCGATACCCCTGTGGGCCACACCGACGCTCCGTTGCTGAGTCGCGCCCGGCGCCGGCTCGCGCGGTCACTTGGCCCGTTGCGTCGAGTGAGCTGGGGAGGCATGCGCACGAGTGTCCACCGGCCGGTAACGCTGATGCTGTGGTACGCGAGCTATGGCGCAGACCACTTCGCGGCGGACGTGCACCTGGCTGGTCGCGACACCGTCTTCATCACCCGGGGTGATACCTCGTTTCGGATCATCGACCCGACGCTCCCTCCTCGGCACCGACCAGGACACCCGATCGATCTCACCGTACCTCCGGTCTCGAACTTGGCGCCACCGCTGATGACGATGCTTGATGAGGTCGACCAATGGGCAGGTGTTCCCGGCGCCGGTCGCATTCTGGAGAGCCGGCTGGCCACCTACGTCCATGGGATGTGCGTCGTTGTGGCCTGCGCCGCGAAGCAGATCGCCCCGGAGTTCATCCGTTTCGGGGTCGATGCCGTGGCCGCTACCAATCCCAGCTCGCTCGAGGAGTTCGCGTGCCTGGTTGGCGCCGGCGCCGCGGGAATCCCGCGCACCCTCGTGCAACATGGCGACCACTTGCTCCCGTACAGCTCATGGCTCGTCACCCAGACCCCCGACTTCGAACACTTCGCAGCAAGCGACCCGACGGTTGCTGCCGATATCGCTGCGGACGCCGCGACGCTGGGCGTCGCTGCGCCGCAGGTCACCAACTATGCGCCAAGAATTCAGGCACTCAGGTCGAGCGCGTCGCGCCGGACACGGCGCCCCGAGTCCGGTACCGGCACCATCTGCTACGTACCATGTTTTTTCGTCGGCGATGCGAAACGCGTGGCCGGCGGTCACTTCGATGACGCCTGGTACCATCGCTGGCACCTTCGAATCCTTGATCTCATGGTGTCGAGGCCGGACCTTCGCTTCATCTGGAAAGGCCTGCCATCGGTCGATGTATCGCCTGATCCCATCCCGCGGATCCTCGAGGAGCGGCAACTGTCGAACGTGACCTACGAGTCGCGAGCGTTCCTGGAGGTGATTGGAGAGGTCGAGCGAGTCTTTACCGACTATCCGAGCACCGCACTCTACGAGACGGTTCACGTTGGCAGGCCAGTCCTCGCCCTGGCCTTCGAACGCTTTGCGACTCTCCGCGATGAAGCGGCCAAACGGTTCGAGAAAGTGCTGCGGATATGCGATGGCGAGGAAGACGCGCTTGGCTATCTGCGGGAATTCCTCGACGCGAGCCCCTCCGAGTGGGTATTACCGATCGATCGGATTTCGCTCATTTGATGACGCGAAGTTTGAAAGTCAACTCGTCGAGCGGCAGTAGCGGGGCAACGTGTTGCTCATACCGCTCCGGCCATCTCGTGGCTGCCCGAGCAAGGAGGCCGCGCACGCCGCGTGTCGGGAAGCGCTCGTTGAACGTCACGCTGTCCACCGCATACCGAGCACGCGAATAGCCGTACCGACTGAAGAAGGGGTGGGTCGGATCGAAGTACGCCATCGAGCCCGACGTGAAGGCGTGCCGGTGGGTAGGGTCGAGCGCGGACCAGCGCGACCGGAAATAGGGAACATCGATCCGTACTCTGCACCCGCTCTGCCCGATTCGATGGACCTCTTCTAACGTGGCGATGACGTTGTCGAGGTGCTCGAGCACGTTGTCCAGATAGATCGCTTCAGCGCTCGACGTTTCGAATGGGTACGGGAAAACGTTGAGGTCATGGATGACATCGGCGCCAGAGGTGGGATTGACGTCGACACCGACAGCGCCGCTTCGCTTCGTGGAGCCGCAACCGAGGTCGAGAATCAATTCAACGACCGATCGGCACGAGCCATTGCCACTGGCCGGTCTCGCCGCGCTAGCAGCGACCGGTAGGTGCGCCAGTACTCGCCGACCACCTCGCGCGGGGTGAAATGGGTCTCATAACGCTGCCTTCCTGCCTGCCCCATCGCCGTTCCGCGACCGGGAACGTCGAGGATGTCGGCCAGCGCTTCGGCGAGACCCCGAGCGTCGCCCGGGGCAACCAGCCGCCCAGTCACCCCGTCGACGACCTGATCGGGGATGCCGGCGACTCGGGTGGCCACAACGGGACGACCTGCCGCCATGGCTTCGAGAATGACAATTGGGAAATCCTCGTTGCCGATCGACGGAAGGACGACGACGTCGGCGACCTCGTAGAGCGACCATGGATCGGGATGTTCCCCCAGGAACCGGATCCGGCTTGAGACGCCGAGCGTCGTGGCCAGGTGCTCGAGCGCTGCTCGTTCTGGGCCGCTGCCCGCGATCACCACCACGAGGTCATCAGACGATGCTGGTAGATACTGCAGCGCCTCGAGGAGATAGCGGTGGCCCTTGCGGATCTCGAGTCGCGCGACCACCAGCGCGATGCGGAGCCCTCGAGCGATGGCCAGACCCTTCCGCGTTGCCGAAGGGGTAGCCGTCGGGCGACGCCGAACCACCGCGTTGGGAATCACACGATGTCGACCCGCCTGCAGACGAAGAACATTTCGCAGCGCGTCCCCGGCGGCATTGGATCCCGTGACGAAGATGCTTGCCGACCGAGCAACCATTCGATCGAACGGATAGTCCAGCACGCGCCCAGGCGTCCGGTATGGATACGCGATGTTGTTGACCACGTAGAGACTGGGGATGCCGGCCAGGCGCGCCGCGATGGCCGCCGCGTTGCACGAGATCGCCCCCGGAAAGCCACCGTTGTTGATGTGGACGACGTCCGGGTGGCTCCGCCGGAACTCCGCGTACATGCGACCAACATCCCACAGGAGACAGACCTGCTTGACCGGCAGCAGTGAAACGCCGCCGCGAAGCGCGCGCCCGACTCGCGACGAACGGCCGCGCGACAGCGCTTCTTTGAGGTTGGCGGGGTCCGGGAGCCGCAGGCGTCGTCGCGCGACCTCAGGCGCCAACTTCGTCCGCAAACCGTCGTCGTACTCGGGCCAGCCGCGGTAGGTGAACACCGTTTCAACCGATGGTTCAGCAAGCGCGGCGCTCAACAGCACCATGAGAGTCGTCTCACTGCCGCTGAACCAATAGTTGTCCGTGTGATAGTGAATGCGCACCTGGTGGCCCTACACGATGCTCTGGCGGGACGGCTTGCCGCGCGGATTTGAAATCATGGGCCTTGAGGAGTGATGAGCTGAGCGAACACGGGCTGCGGCAGGCGACGTCGGCGAGGATCCGGCTGGGGCTCTACAGCCACGCTTCGCGGATCGGCGGGGCGGAAACCTACCTGCGAGATGTGGCGTTGGGAATGGACCCAACCATCTTCGATGTGCACGTCTTCGTTCCTCCGTGGCAGGAATTCATCGAGTTCCTGGGCATCGACGGGACACCCGGTGTGGACCTGCACATAGTGAGGGTAGTCGAGCCCGCCACCGCCTTCACCGATGACAGATCCTGGCAACCCGCGCTTCGGCAGCAACCGAGCTTCGGAACGGAATCGCACGCGTCACGGGTCCGCCGAGTGGCCCTGGCCATGCGCCTTCCGCCGCCGGCGTTGCGTCTCGGTCACGACGCCCTGCGCTACCTCACCATGCCGGTGAACCGACCGCGGCTGGCGGCCGCGTTTGCGCCATATAACCTGGACGTGCTCCACGTGATCAACGGGGGGTATCCCGGGGCGGCCAGCGCTCTCGCGGCTGTCCTCGCGGGGCGACGAACCGCCCGGAGCCGGGTGATGACGGTCTGCAGCACCGCCATGCCGCGGAGCATCCTCGAACCGGTGGAGCGCGTCGCAGACGGGCGTGTGCGGGCCGGCTTGGACGCGATGATCGTGCCCGGGAGGAGACCAGGAGCCGCCCTCGTGCGGCGCGGATTCCGTCGCGACAAGATGGAGATCATCCCCTGGGGCGCGCGTTCGCTGCCAGCGGTGATCGATCCGGGAGCTCGTGTGCGTCTGGATTTGCCGAGCGAGGGTCCCGTGATCGTCTGCCTGGCGAACTTCACCCCGACCAAGGGACAACGAGTGGTCGTGGATGCGATGCCGGCGCTCGTCGCACGATTCCCCGGCATCCGCGCGGTGCTCGCCGGGGATGGACCGGAGCTCCAAGCTGTGCGCGATCGCGCCGATTCCCTCGGACTCGACGCCACGGTGCGCTTTCCAGGACCGTTCACCGAGCCGTGGGATCTGCTCCGAGCCGCTAACGTCTTCGTCCTCGCCTCGGAGATGGAGGGCCTGCCGCTCGTCATCCTCGAGGCCATGAGCCAGGGTGTCCCCGTTGTCGCCACCGATGTCGGCGGTATCCCCGAGGCGGTGATCGATGGCGAGACAGGATTCCTGATCGCCCCGAGGGACGCGGGCGCGGTGGCGAACGCGGTTGCTCGTATTCTCGAGGCTCCGATCTTGGCGCAGCGCATGCGCCAAGCGGCCCTGGCCCGTTTCGAGCAGCGATTCACGATGCAGTCGATGCTCGACAGCCACCGTGAGCTCTATGTGCGCCTGGCCGATGCGGGCCGAGCGCGGGATGGCCATCGCCCGTAGACTGCGCTGGATGCATTCCGGACCGGAACTCGCCCTGCCGGAGCAGGTCGAAACGAACGAGGGCCACTGGGCGGCCTATGACGCGGCGGGGATTGACCGGCTGCTGGCCGTCGAAGATCGGCATTTCTGGTTCCGGGCTCGAAACCAGATCATCGCCGCACTCGTTCGGGCGCCGATCCGCAGCCTCCCGGAGGGTTTCCGCATCCTCGAGGTGGGGTGCGGCAGCGGCAATGTGCTGCGGGTGCTGAAGGCCGTGGCTGCGGGCCGGGGCACCGTCGAAGGACTCGAGGTCAGTGCCCCTGCCGCTGCGGCGGCGCGGATTCGGACGGGTCTGTCGGTCACCAACGGCTATCTGGCCGATCTTGATGCGCCGGAGCCCTACGACCTCATCGCTGCGTTCGACGTGCTCGAACACATCAGGGACGAGCATGCCGTGCTGGCTCAGATGCGAGCGCGAGTCAAGGAGGGAGGTCGCGTCATTCTCACCGTCCCCGCTCACCCCGCTCTCTGGAGCGCCTTCGACGTGGCCTCGGAACACATGCGGCGGTACACGTCGACGGGCCTCACCCAGGCGTTGGGCAAGGCCGGTTTCGAGGTGGAATATCTCAGCTACTTCATGTCGCTGCTCTTTCCTGCGATGTGGCTGCGCCGTCACCTCCTCAAGGCTGACCGAGAGGACCTGGCGGTGGTGTATGACTCGGAATTCCGGATCGTTCCCGGCATCAACCGGGTCGCATACGAAATCCTCCGGCAGGAGTCACATCTGATTCGAAGGCGACGTCGGCTGCCCTTCGGGACGTCGCTCGCGGTGATCGCCCGAACGGCCCCCATCTAGCCGCGTCGCGATATCAGGTAGTGCGGGCCGCGGCGGGACCCGCCTGAAGCAGCCGTTGTCGCGAGTACTCAGCGGCAGTCATCTCCAGGCCACGAGGCAAGTCGGTCGGCATGTATGGCAGCAGAGAGCTGAGACGGCGGATATCGAGAACGACGGACCGGACGTCAAACCCCCGTCTCGGTCTGTGGTCCACGATCGCGGGTGTGCCGACGGAGCTGCTGATGGCGTCCAGGACCTCGAGCACGGTGTGGCCCTGCCCCGAACCCACGTTGACGGTTCCCACGTCGATCCGATCCTCGACGACCCGTGCTACGACCGATGCAACGTCGTCGACCAGCACGTAATCCCGCAACGCCTTTCCGTCGCCGAAGATGGAAACCGGGAGTCCGCGGTTGATGCGATCCAGGAAGATCGCGATGACGCCCTGATCTCTGTCAGACGCCTGACCCGGACCGTAGACGTTGGCACATCGAAGGATGTTCAGCGGCATGCCGAATCGTCGAGCGTATGCCTGCGCGCACATCTCCGCGGAGAGATGCAACGCACCATATGGCGAAATTGGCAGCGCGGGTTCGTCCTCGTCGACCGGGAGTCGATCGGGATCGCCGTAGACGGCGCCCCCGGAGGATAGGTAAGTCAAGGCCACATGGGGCCGCTTGCTCAGAGCTTCGTTGACCGCCAGCAATGGCGGCAACATGGCCACCCCAGCCCCTGGCGGATCTGCCGCGGCCGATGGGGGCGTGACTCCACCGGCGCAGAACACGACGTGATCGACGTCAGCCAGCGCATCCTCGAGGACATCCTGTCGGCGCGCATCGCCCACGATGATACGAGCGCCTGCGTGACGTGCTGTCTCGGTCCGCCGGGTGGCAGAGCGTGTCAAGCCGGTCACGCTCAACCCATCGGCCAGGAGCTTACTGCCGATGGCCGCGCCGAGAAAGCCCCAGCCCGCGATCAGGATCTGACGTCGGCCCGGCACCATTCCAACCATTCGATGGAGTATAGATGCGACGTGACGGCCTCACCGGCGAGAGGCAGTACGTCGTAAAGGCGAGGCTGGCTCCGGGCATGCCGCGTTCGCCGGTCACCCGTCAAGGGATGGCGTCATCGTCGGTCGACTCTCCGACAACATACGTCGGGCGGTCCATGAGGCGGAAGTGCATCCGGGCCACGTACTCACCCATGATGCCGAGGATCAGCAACTGGACACCTGCGAAGATCGCGATGATCGACGCGAGAAACGGAAACCCCGGAACAGAGTTGCCGCCGGCGAAGAAACGAACGACCACCACGGCAAAGACGACGATGCCAAAGATGGTGAACAGAAAACCAATCATGCTCGCGAATCGCAACGGGCGGCTCGTGAACCCAGTGATCATGTTGGTCGCATGCTGAACGAGGCGTCCAAACGTGTAGTTCGATCGTCCCTGCGATCGCGGCTCCTGACGGACGCGAATTGCCGCGAACCGATTGGTTGCCCACGTCAAGAGCACATCAATCGACATGTCCGGACTCTGGAACCGCTCGAATGCTCGACGAAGATCGGTGCGGAAAACACGAAAGGAGCTCACGCTTCGTGCCGCCGGTGTCCCCATGGCCTCCTCGAGCGCGTATTTCGTGACCCGCGAGGCGGCGGACCGCCAGAGGCTGTGTTGCTCGGATATGGGCGATCCATAGACGACATCAACATCGTCGGTGAGGACTTCGACCAGACGAGCGATCTCCTCCGGTGGATTCTGAAGATCGTCGTCGAGCGTGACGATGTACTGAAACCTGGCGGCCCGAATTCCCACCAACAGAGCGTTGTGCTGGCCGAAGTTGCGCATCAGTCGGAATCCGCGGATCCGCCGGTCGTCCCGCGCGGCGGCGGCGATGACGGGCCAACTGCCGTCAGGGCTGCCGTCATCGACCAGGATGATCTCGTGCGCAGGCCCGATGGCCTCAAGCGCCGCAGTCAACCGAGGAAGCAGCAGCGGCAGAGTCTTCTCGGCGCGATGCACCGGAATCACAGCCGAGATCCCCCGAAGCAGCTGGGATGTCGTCATGTCTAGAACGTCACGTCGCTAACCAACGGCCACGATGGTTGCGTCGGTATCGCTGAAGACGATTCTGCCCATCTGGAACACGGCGGGATCGGCGCCGCCATGGATGCGGTCAATAAACAGAAAGCGCACTCCATAGGTCTGAGTCAGGATGGACAGTGCCGCCGTGTCCGCGTGGTCGAAGACGTCGTCGTTGAGTCGCACGCGATACAAGAAGTTGACCTCCGCGGGTGAGGGGATGCCCACCGTAATGCCGTAGTCATCCGGGTTGTAGGATTCAACGAAGATCTGTCTTTCGGAGAACGCGGAGTAGTTTTGATCCCGTCCGTCAGTTCCTGCGGCGTCGATCCAGTGATTGCTCACTGCGAACACGGTATCCACTGACGTATGGTTCTGCAACCACTGGAGTGCCAAAAGCAGACCCGGCGTGATGCCTCGCACCTTTTGGGGGTCTGGTTGCGTGATGGTGATCGGAAGACCAGTTAAGACCCGTCCAACGATTGGGGAAAGCCGGATTGGCGTTGTCAGCGCGGCTGCGGCAACCAGTGGAATCAGACCGACGACAAGCACGCCGGGCGATCGCAGGTATCGGATTGTCGTCTCCCGCAGAACGACGGTGACGAAGACCAGATATATGGCAGTTATGGCGGCGTATCGGAGCACGAGGCCGCCGTGTGCAAGGGTCGGCGACGTCAACGCGGAGATCCCGAGGATGACTGCTATCCAGCCCACAAAGGCCACGATGGCGGCCCTTGGTGCACTTGCGCCCATGGATCGGATATCCAACCAAGCCAGATGCAGACCGGCGGCAGCGACGATGAAGCCGGCCGCGTATCCCGTGTCCTGGAAGTAGACCTCGCTGGACCCCCCGGTCTGGTGGAACAGACTGGCGATGAGTATCCCTCCGCCAAACATACAGAGGCACAACGTGTAGCGGCTGAGCTGCGCTCGGTGACGTCGTCGCAGGAGGTAGAGCATTCCAGCAAATGGGAGTAGCTCGCCGGCGAGGCCGGCGATGTAGGCAAAAGGAAGGGCAAGCGCTCGAAGATGGCCGCTGGAGATGTTGTCGGCGACCTTCACGGGCACGGTGTATTGGAGTGATGCGAGTGGTTGAATCACGGTGCCAGGGATACCCCCTCCGTAGACAATCGCCAACGTCGCTCCGAAGATCACCACACCCAAACCAAAAGCCACGATCGCATTCGGGGAAACGATGCGTTCGGTGACGAGCACGACGAGCATATACAGACCGATGCCGACGACGACGACGGGGAGGACCGTGGCCTTTGAGCCCGATGCACCGATCATCAGCAGTCCGATCAGCACCCACGAGCGAATGTCCGAGGATGTTCGCCACGTTGTCGCCTGGAGGCGCTGCGCAATCAGGTAGAGCAACCCGAGGAAAAACGTCAATCCGAAGGGAAACGTCCAGCTTGCCCAGAGGTGAAAGCTGAAGGAATCGAAGAACGGCGATGCTCCGGGTCCGGATGTATCTGTGGTCAGATCGAGCGGCCCCAGAAGGAATGCGACGACGACGGCTAGCACGCCGACCCAGGCACTCCGCCCGATGAATCGGCCCACAACGAAGAGTTGACATCCCATCACAACGATCGTCGGAACGAAATCCAACCTGAAGGCGATGATCGGGATCGAGATATTGGTGACCTGGTTGATGGCGGCCATGTGATAGAAGACGAACCACTGGTAGTGCAGAGGCACGCCCGACAGTCCCGGACTGGTAGGCGGCCAGTGATTCCTGACCTCCGCGATGAGCCCTATGAAGTTGGGGAAGTCGACGTAGTACGACACTGATCGCGCCAGCGAAGGCAGCGGCACGGTAGGAAGGAAGGCGAGGCACAGGTAGCCAAGTCCCAACGACAGAGTCGCTGCAAGCACCCACATCAGGCGCAACGACATCTCGTCTCCCCTGGGGCCCTGTGGGTCGCGGCGGCCAGAGCGTCTCCAGATCCAGAGCGCGCTGCCGACGACCACGACGATCGGGTAGGCCACGAAAAGGCCGCGCAAGCCGATCGCCGCGGTGGCGCTGAATGCAAGGATCTCCAGCGTCTGTCCTAGCGGCCAACCCAGGGCTACCAAGAGCAAGAAGCCTTCCCGTCCTCTGAGCGCCCAGAGCAACGAGGCCCCAGGCAGCATCACATAGGCGATCTCGTATCCAAGGAACTTGGCGATATCGCCTGCGCCCACCCCTGAGATGATCCAGATCACAGCAACGGCGACGGCGACCAGGGATGCTGGTCCGAGCGCCCGGCGCGGCATCGGTGGAGTATCGCACATGGTCAAATCACTGAACCGACCCTGTCAGGTCTGGGCGTTGTGAGTGAGACCTAAGAGGAATGGACAGCGCCAAGTCGCGTGCGAACCTTCCGATATTTCGCACCGGCATGCGCGTCGGATGGCAACGTTTCTGCCATCCAGGGCGAGCCGCCCAGGACCGATGCTCGGCTGTGTATTACCATTCGCCAACACTCACGGACGCATACCCGAAAGTGAAGGTTGAAGCTGTCGATCCCGGACTGCCCCGAAAGCCGCAATACTGCACGCTGCATGGGAACCGGCGTCTCAATACGCCCTGGCGAGCGGCGCTGCGCCTCGAGACCTGCGCCGGCTGTTCACCAGCGGCCCTCGCTTCAGGCTGGAATTGGCCGCGCTGACGACGTCTGATTACCGCGTCGTCACCACACTGGTTCCGCGAATCGCGCTGGGGACCGCCGCCATTCTCGCTGCAGGGACGATTGCGACGGACAACAACAACAACACAATGGCGAACTTCAACAAGCCGATCTACCTCGGCGTTCTCGTCATTTCGTTCGCCGTGACGGTCAATTTTCTGCGTACGCATCACTCGGCACGGTTGGATTCAGCTGTGGCACTGCTTGCATCGTGTGGACTGGTCTGGGGCATCTGGACAATCGAGCGGCCTCAACTGCTCCACTACGGCTACTGGGAAGGTTTCGGCGATCACGTCGCGATAGCCGCACTCATCCTCTTGCTCCTCTTTGGCACCGTGGCACAGCCCCATCGGTTTACGAAGCCTGTTCGAGTCTGCTTGGCGCTGGCTGTGGTGATTTGCTGTGTTTTCGACGTTCTCGGCGGGATACGGACCTTTGACTTCATGACGTCGGTCAACAACAACCAGAACGAGATCAACGACATGCTCGGCCCTGTGGCCGGAAGGATCCCGGACGCTACATACATTCCGCAGTACACCAATCTCTACGGCTGGCTGTTCTGGCCGCTGAAACCACTCCTGTCGATAGCCTCGCTCGTGGGAGCCATGTCCATATTCCTGACTCTCATGGGCTTCGCAACGGTCCTGCTTGCTGTGAGGATCGTGAAGCGCGCCCTCGGGATTGGGGGGTACCTTCTGGCCTCTGCTCTCGTCGTTCCCCTCACCTACGTGACATCCCATCAGCTTGGCGACGCGAGTTCGATTGCCAGCCTGTTTCAGGAACTTCCGATTCGCCTGTTTTCGGGGTTTCTCATCATGACGATCGGTATGACGGATCTGGTGCTTCTGTACCGTGGCACCGTGCGAGCTGGGCACCTGTTGCTCATCGGTTTCGTTTGCGGGGCGATCACGTGGAATTCGCAGGACTTCGGGTTCGCGGCGACTGCTGTGTATGGCTTGATGATCGTGTTCGGTGCCATGCCGTTCGCTCGGAATCGAGCCATCCGGGCGTGGTTGGCGGGATTGCTGCTTGGCGTCGCTTCCTATCCGATCTTTCTGCTCTCCATCGGCTCTCCGCTGAACCTCAGCTTCGTCGGAACCTTCATCAAATTGTTCGGATCAGGATTGGGTACAGCCCCGATTCAGGTTCCCGGCCCGGTGCTCGTTGTGATGCCGACGATTGTTTGTTCGGCGTGCGCCGGCTGGGTTCTGATGAAGGGCCGCCATCGAGACGGGATGCCCCAAGACCCCCTCCTTGACCGGGCGACACTTACGCTCACGTTCGCGGGAACCTGGTCTGTCCTCGGCCTCCTGTACTACGTGAATCGGGCCTATGCGGACGCTCAGTTGCAGACGATGCTTCTGCCCTGCGCTGTCTGTATCGGAGCGCTGCTGTCCATCGCGATTCACTCGGACGAGGTACGTGCTCTGTGGCGGGAGAAGTTTGACCTCACGAGGGTTCAGCTATCAGCAAAGGTCAAACTGATCCCAGTCAGTATCCTCGTCTGTCTCTGCTTCTCGGCTGCGTGGCTGACACCCGATCCTGTTCTCGCCGCACAGAGCCTTATCAACCCTCCGTTCGCAAGCGGCTTCGCCAACTACGACTTTCCCCCGATCATCCAAGCGATGCGTGCGGCGCAGAAATACACCGCCGGGAAGCCCGGTGCACTCACGTACATGGGGGAGAATTTCAACTATGTGTCACTCGTGACCCACGTGCAAAGCAACACGGTTCTCTTTCCACAACCACCCGACGGTTTGGTCATGGCTGTGATTCAGATTGACTGTCAATACCTCAGGGATCACCATTCACGGTGGATGGTCCTCTCGTCATCCGGCCTCGCGGCCTTCGGTCCCAGCGCATGCGGTATGTACCAGCCGGTCGCCGTGCCAGGTTTGGCATATGGTCAGCTTCAGGAGCTGAGGTGATGGGTGTGGCAAAGCACATCGCGCTCCGACCAGTGAGTGAGCGCCTGCGGATCGATGGAGTATCGCGTACCTTCGAAGCACCGAGCCAGCCTGGTCAGTCTCGGCTTGTCCCTCTGAGACCGGGACCCACGAGGATGAATCCGATCGCGGCCCAGACCACGCCGACCGCGCCACAGCGAAGCAGAATCCCGGCGACATCGAACCTCCCGGATATGAGCTGAGCGGCGTTGGTGTCGAGCAGGATGGTTCCGACGACGGCTACCGCAATCACGCCTGCGAGCCTGGCGTAGAGCCGAAAGCGCCGCCCCGGGTCGCCAGTCCAGATGTGGGAAGCGGCGGTTTCGAAGATCACGATGGCGACGGCGAACTGTATCCAGACATCATTCACCGCGACCGCCTGAGCACCCCAGCCGATTCGGAGAACCAAAATGTTCGCTCCAACATTGACCAAAAATGCCACAGTCCAGATCGACAGGTGCCGTCGCTGCCGGTTCACGCGTTTGGAGTCGAGCACCAGCGATGGGACGGTTGCGATCGGGAGGAGCAGGATGGTGAGGGCGAGGATGTCAAAGAGCCTGATTGACGGTCTGAAGTTCGGTAGGAATGCCGTGATCACCGGGGCGAAGCCGGCCTGGGCCAGGGCTGCTGTGGCTCCCGCGATGACCGCCAGGGCGAGCGTGATCCGCTCAGCGTGTCGAGACCAGAGTGGGCCGGTCGCGCCGCGTGAGAGTTCGCGCCAGATGTTGGGCAGCAGCACCGCTTGAATGCCCGCGATCGCGCTTGTGGCAACGGCCACCGGCGCGGCGGCGAACGAATACAGTCCGAAGGTGGCCGCTTTGGTTGCGATCGCCACGGAGGTGCTGCCGACGAGGCGGTACGCCCAGTAGACCTCTGCCAGGAGCCCAAGCGGAAACCCGACGCCCAGGAATGAACGCGCGAGCTCAGCGTCGAATGACGGACGAAGACCCAGCGGTGGGCGGAACGCGAAATATGTCAGCGCCGTCACGACCGACGTCACCACGGGTGCGAGGAAAATCCCCGGCGTCCCGATCGCGGCGACGAGTCCAATCAGCAGGACGGGACCAAGGATCGCCTGCGCGAACGCCACCTTGCCGACCACGTCGAATCGACGACGCGCCGACCACAGCGTGGAAAGGAACGTGCTCCCGCTCGACGCGACGACCGCCACGGGGGCGATGAAGAATCCCAACTGACGCACCCCGGACCCCAGGAAGACACCGACGATGGCGATGACGATGCCGGGAAGCGCTGAGACAATCAGCTCGACTGACACGCCGACGTTCTGGGCGCGACGCGCCTCGCCGTCTTCGCCGCGAGAAAGGTGGTCGATGAACGATCGAACCGATCCCTCGAACACGCCGCTACGGATCAGGGTCGCGTAGAGGTAGATGAGAAGCACGAACTGTCCGTCGCCGTAGTGCACGGGCCCGAGCCAGCGCGCGGTGAAAAACCCCGCGGCGACGGCGAGCGCCGAACCGACCAGTGATGCGCCGGACAGACCTGACGCCGAGCGAAGAATCCTCCGCAGGCCGAGGCTCTCCAGCGGATCCGGGACTGCCGCCTCGAGCGGTAGCTCCTCCCCGGTCACCAGCGCCGCCGGCGGGCGGCATCGCCGATCCTCACCGCCAGGGAGGGCGAGGCCAGGATGAGCGCTGCCTCAAGAATGAAGCGAGGCGATCCCGGCAGGCATGCGAGCGCCGCACCGCGCGCCTTCCACGGCCGGCCCGCCCGAGCATGCACATAGGCAGCCGCCAGTGCCCGGCGGTGCCTCATCCAGCTGAGAGTCGCCGCCGCGACCTCCCGCTGCTGATCGTTGCCGGCCTCCTGCACCGCGCGTTCGAGGACGCGCGAATACGTGTCGTAGATATCGGTGCGATGGCTGAGCCCTGTCGACTCCACCCGATAGAGGAGGGTCGGCGCGGCGACGCCGTGCACCCTTACGCCGGCCCGGATCATCCGTATCCACAGGTCCCAGTCCTCCGCGCCCGAGACGCCGTCGCGGAAGCCGCCGGCGTCGTCATATGCCGCTCGCGGAAAGAGCGCGCCGATCGAGACGAAGTTGTGCCGCAGGATGTCGAGCACCTGATCATCCGGCGCCGGAATCGGAAAGTGATCGCGCTGGGTCGCGCCACGCACCCCTTCGCCGGGATGCCATCTGAGCGCATCGGCGCACGCGATGCCACCACAGCGCGTCTGGAGTGATGCCAGTGACCCGAGGTGATCGGGCAGCCAGACATCGTCGGCGTCGAGCAGCGCTATCAACGGTGTGTCGATGCGTGCGATCGCGGCACGTCGCGCCGCAGCCGGCCCCGAGTTCCGCTCGAGGCGGACGATCTCGAGCGGAAGCAGGCTCTGCCACCGTCGGGCCAGCGCCGGCGTGTCATCGTCAGAGTGATCGTCGCCGACGACAACGGCCGCCGGGGGCAGCGTCTGAGCGGCGACCGATGCCAGCGCGGCACCCAACGTCCGCGTCGAGTTGTACGCGGGGATCACCACGGCGATGGGGCTGACGGGGCTCTGGGAGGCGACGCCACCGGCGCGAGGCTGCCGTTGCGGCTCCGTCGTCACGGCCCAAGGGTACCCGTAGGAATCCGCCATGGGTTGCGGCCACCGATCCCTATCATCTCCCGTCGTGAGTGCCCACAGCTATGGAAACCAGGAGTTCCGGATCGGCGATCGGCCGGTCGGACCCGCGCATCCGTGCTACGTCATCGCCGAGGCGGGCTCGAACCACAATCGAGACCTCGAGACGGCATTCCGGCTCATCGACGCCGCAGCGGAGGCGGGCGCCGACGCCGTCAAGTTCCAGACCTACACCGCCGAGGGCCTGTACTCGCGACGCACACCGGACATGAGCTACCTCAAGGACCAGGGGCTCGTCGGAGAGCGTGAATCGGTGTGGGACCTGATCAAGCGGGTGGAGATCCCCTGGGAGTGGCACGGTGATCTGGCCGCCCACGCCAGAGAGGCCGGGATCGCGTTCCTCTCGACACCGTTCCAGGAGGAGGCCGTCGATCTCCTGGATGAGATCGGCGTTCCCGCCTTCAAGATCGCCTCGTACGAGGTCAACCACCTTCCCCTGATCGAGCGTGCGGCCCGCACCGGAAAACCACTGCTCATCTCCACCGGGATGGCCTCGCTCGGCGACATCGAACGCGCCCTCGACACGGCGACCGCCGCCGGGGCGCGCGACCTCATGGTGATGCACTGCGCGGTGAACTACCCGCCGCGATTCGAGGATCTCAACCTCCGCGCCATCCCCACGCTCCAGGCAGCCTTTGAGATACCGATCGGATGGTCGGATCACACCCGGGGTCACACCGCGGACGTCGTGGCCGTCGCCCTCGGCGCACGCGCGGTTGAGAAGCACTTCACCCTGAGCAGGAACCAGGAGGGTCCGGACCATCCGTTCGCGCTGGAGCCGGACGAGCTCGCGAACATGGTGCAGGCCATCCGCGAAACCGAGGCATCGCTCGGGTCGAGCGTGAAGCGTGTGACCGAGGCCGAGGCTGAGATGTTCCGGCTCGGGCGTCGCAGCATTGTTGTCAGCCGAGCCGTTACCGCGGGCGCGGCGCTCACGCGAGCCGACCTCGCGATCAAGCGTCCGGGTTTCGGCATCCCGGTCCACGACATCGACCAGGTGGTCGGCAGGCACGTCACCCGCTCGATGGAGGAGGACGAGGTGCTCCAGTGGGACGACCTGGTCCGGTAGCGACCGAACCTGGTCGCCGTCGCGTGACGCTGCGCGTTGCTCGCGGGGACGACGCCCCTCTGGTCCGGGTGTGGCGCAACGATGCCGACGCAGTCCGCTTCAGCGTGAGCGCCCGCCCCGTGTCGGAAGCCGAGCACGCTCGCTGGTTCGCAGCAGCTCTCAGCGATCCTCGGATACAGCTCTGGATCGCAGAGGAGAACGGGATCCCGGTGGGTCAGGTGCGCGTGGATCTCGACGGCGATTCCGGGGTCTTCTCGATCGCCGTTGCGGCCTCGGCGCGAGGGCGCGGGGTGGGGCAAACGATGCTCCGGCTCGCTCTGGAGGAGATCGAACGGCAGCACACTGTGACCACCGTGACTGCCCTGACGCACCCCGACAACCTGGCCTCAATACGCGTGTTTGAACACGTGGGGTTTCGCCGCCGTGAGCTGTCCGACGCGGGTTTTGTCCTGCTCGAATTGACGCTCGACTCGTAAGCGCGAGCGTCGAGCGCTCTCAGGTGGTCGCCGAGGAGTCCCCATTGCGGCGCGCAGCGTCACGCTGGGCGCGATAACGCTCATCTCTCCCGGGCAGTCCGCTCTGGTCCCACAGCGTTGGATCAGACTCGAAATACGCGACCACGGCGGCAAGGTGCGGCGGGGGCGCGGGGGGAAGCGCCATGAGGATGGTCCGGATCCGGTCGAGGTCCTCAGGCACATCCACGGTGAGACGTATCGACGACAGATCGCGGTCGTTGATCATGTTGGCGGTCCGGTACTCGCCGGAATGCTCGCGCAGCCTTGCAGTCACGTGCTCGCGGTGGTAGTCGAGAACCGACTCGATGTCGAGGCGCCGCAGACACGCCACGGTGAGCACCTCGACGTCATATCCCTGCGGGTACGTCGGTGGGAGCTCGTTGCTGGCGTAGTCGGCGTCGGCGGAAGCGCGCATGCGCACCAGTCCGTCGACGAGTTCCGGGTCGACGAGCGGGCAGTCCGACGTGACCCGGACCACCACGTCCGCGCCGTGCTCTTCGGCCGCGAGCACGTATCGACTCAAGACGTCGGCAACCGGGCCGCGGGTGACCTTGGCCCCCAGTGCACCGGCGAGGTCCGCGACAACGTCATCTCCGGGTTCGACAGTGGTTGCAACCACAACATCGTCAATCGTCTCCGCCATCGAGACACGCTCGATCACATGCGCGAGCATCGGCCTGCCGCAGAGGTCGGCGAGGACCTTGCCCGGGAACCGGGTCGATCCCACGCGAGCCTGAATCACGGCAACGTTGCGGAGAGCGGACATCAGGCGGCGTCGACGCGCGCGAGGCGTCGCACGGCGTCGGCGACTCGCCGGGCGCCGCGACCGTCCACCAGCGCGCGTCCCCGTTCCGCCATGACATCGCAGCGCGCCGGGTCGTCGAGGAGCCTGATGCACTCGGAGGCGAGATCCCTCGAATCAACCACCACGGCACAGCCGGCCCGGGCAAGAGCGGCTGCTTGGTCGGATTGGTTGGGCACGGCGTCGTTGATCACCGCTGGGATTCCGACGCACGCAGCCTGCACGGCGGTGGTGCCGGCCGCACCCACATAGATGGTCGCTCGAGCGAGCGCTTCGGCCAGGCTCGGCGGCGCGACCAGCAGGCGCAGACGCTTCTGATCGACGGGGGATGCGTTCTGCGCGTCCGGTCCGACAACTCTGACGACCTCGAGGGAGGCGTCCTCGTCGAGCAGCTGGATGCTGACGGTCGCCGCGATGCCGTCGATGTCGGTCGCTCCAGTCGATACCAGCACCGTCCTTCGAGCTCTTCCGACGCGCAGCACCGTCTCGCGGGCCTCCACGAACGCCGAGCGAATCAACGCAAAGGCGGCGCCCCCCAGAAAGGCGCTCGCGCCGGCGGGACGCAGGCGCTCACCGCCGGGTGATGGGTTGATGCCGAGGTCGCAGGCAGCGGGGTGACCAAGGTCGTCCACCACCGTCAGAGGGACACGCCGGCGTAACCGCTCCTGCATGCCGGCATCGAAGACGTACCCGTCGAGCACGAGGAGATCTGGTGCTCGACCCGCAGCGAGAATCGAGTCGATGCGATCCGCTGCGGCGCCGCGAGCCGTCACCACAGCATGGCCTCGATCCTCGACGCGTCGGCGGAGCTCCGCGTGATCCTCCGGAAGCACCACGGACACCAAGGTGTCCGGTCGCAGCGCATCGGCGAGCGCGAGCATCCGCTCGAGGTGGCCGAGTCCGACGCCGTGTCCGCAATCCGGAGCGAGCTGGGCTCGCAGCGTCATGGAGCGCTCGGGTGCGTCGCCGCCCATCCCTGAATCCGGCGCAGCGCAAGCACGACGTCGTCCTGGTCGGATGCCGTCATCGCAGGGAAGAGCGGCAGCGTCACCAACCGTTCGCACATCGCCTCCGCACGCGGCGCCGTGCCGGGGACGCCGCCGCGTGCCCGATAGAGCGACAGCAGGTGCACCGCAGGGTAATGCAGGGTTGCCTCGATCCCCTCTGCCCGCAGTGCGTCGATGATCCAATCGCGCTCACAACCGAACACCTCCGGGTCGATCTCGACCGGATAGATGTGCCATGCGCTTCTGCGACCTTCCGGACGGGGTGGGAGGCCGATGCCCGGGATCTCGCCGAGGATCGCGTCGTACCGATCGGCAATCTCGCTGCGTTCGGCGACGACGTCGTCGAGGCGATGCAGCTGCGACGTGCCGAGCGCGGCTTGTAGCGTGGTCATGCGGTGGTTGTCGCCGAGCATCGTGACGTCGTATTTCCACAGCGTGCCCGTCCGCTCGTCCGCGGTGCTCGTCATGCCGTGGTTGCGCAGCTTGCGGATGCGGTCCGCAATCGCGGCGTCCGAAGTCAGGCACGCGCCGCCCTCGCCGGTGGTGATCTGCTTCACCGGATGAAAGCTCAGCGTGGTGATGTCCGCGAGCGACCCCACGGGCCGTCCGTTATGGCTTGCTCCGAGCGAGTGGGCGCTGTCGGCGACCACCGGGAGTGGGCGCGGCAGTGCGGCCTTCAGCGCCGCGATATCCGACGGGAGTCCCGAGTAGTCGACGGTGATCACCGCCTTGGTCCGTGGAGTCACTGCGCGCGCAACCGAGTCGGGATCGAGGCATCGATCCTCACCCACATCGGCGAACACGGGAGACGCACCAGCCCGCAGCACTGCGTTTGCTGTCGCGACAAAGGTCAGCGGCGTCGTGATCACCTCGTCCCCTGGTCCGATGCCGAGCGCGAGCACCGCGAGATCGAGCGCGGCGCTGCCGTTGGTGAGCGCGATCGCGTGGTCAGCCTTGCCGCGCGCGGCAAGCGCATGCTCGAAGTCCGCGACGATGGCGCCGCCGGTGAGCGTGCCCGAGCGCAGCGCCGCCACCACGGCGTTGACGTCGGCGTCATCGAGCGCGTGACGGCCGTAGGGGAGGGGATGCAGCCGGATCGGCGTGCCCCCCGCGATCGCCGGGGGACCCGTGATGCTCATCCCGCGTCAGCCGGCGCCTCGGCCGGCCACTTGGCCAGGAGATCGCGAAGCTCGCCGACGTCGAGCCACTCGGTGTTGCTGTCGCTGCTGTAGTGGAATTCCTCCGCAACCCGAGCCCCTTCATTGGTTGCGCGAGCGCCCCAGAAGGGATGTTCGGGGACGACGACGTAACACCAGCCCATGTCGAACGTATGCCGTGCCTCGTCCGAGGTGATCAGCACCTCGTGGAGCTTCTCGCCCGGTCTGATGCCGGTGTAGCGGATCGACACGCCGGGGGCGATCGCCTCTGCGAGATCGACAACGCGCGTGCTGGGGATCTTGGGGATGAATACCTCACCACCCGCCATCGTCGCGACACAATCCGCAACCAATTGCACGGCCTGATCCAGCGTAATCCAGAAGCGCGTCATGCGCTCGTCGGTCACCGTCAGTTCGCCGTTGTCCGCCTGCTGGCGAAAGAGTGGCACCACGCTGCCGCGGGAACCGACCACGTTGCCATATCGAACACACGAGAGGCGCACATCCTTGGGGCCGGCGTACACGTTGGCCTGGACGAACAGCTTCTCAGCGCAGAGTTTGGTGGCGCCGTACAGGCTTGCAGGACTCACCGCCTTGTCGGTGCTGAGCGCCACCGCGCGCGAGATTCCTGCCTCGATGCACGCCTCGGCAACGTTTTGAGTCCCGAGGATGTTGGTCTGCACCGCCTCAAACGGGTTGTATTCGCAGGCGGGCACCTGCTTCATGGCGGCGGCGTGGATGACGATGTCCACTCCGTCGACGGCTCGCCGCAGCCGTTGGTGATCGCGTACGTCGCCGATGAGGAATCGGAGCCTGTCGTCGCCGAATGATCGCTGCATCTCCGACTGCTTGAGCTCGTCGCGGCTGAAGATGCGGATCGTTTTGGGATTCCATCGGGACAGCGCGGTGCGCGTGAAGTGATGACCAAAGGAGCCCGTGCCCCCGGTCAGCAGGATTGTGCGCCCCTCGAAATAGTTCACAGTCGATCCTCATTCTCGGGCAATACGGTCGCGGGTAGCCTACGGGAGCCCACCGCGGTGACGTCGCAGCGAGCCGCCAGTGGTTTTGGCGTCTCCGTCTAGACTCGCTTGTTGCACCGCGTCGTCCCTGGTGCGTCGTTCGCGGCACTGCGCCCTCCACACCCTCGCAGGAGACACTGATGGAACTCGCGCTTCACTTCATGAACTTCACCCTTCCGGGTGGGAGCAAGGCCCTCGGCCCAACCCTGGCGGATACCGCACAGGCTGCCGAGGAGGCCGGCTGCTCGACCTTCACGATGATGGACCACTGGTTTCAGATGGAGGGGTTCGCGACCGCCCAGGATCCGATGATGGAGGGCTATACCTCGCTCGGGTTCGTGGCCGGAAAGACCGAGCGCATCACCCTGTCGCTGATGGTGACCGGGGTCACCTATCGCTACCCGGGCCTGCTCGCCAAGATCGTGACCACGCTCGATATCGTCTCCGGCGGACGCGCCATGCTCGGCATCGGGGCAGCCTGGTACGAGCGCGAGCACCGTGCGCTCGGCGTGCCGTTCCCGCCGATCTCGGAACGCTTCGAGATGCTCGAAGAGGCGATTCAGATCTGCAACCAGATGTGGAGTGACAACGACGGTCCCTACGACGGCAAGCACTACCACCTGGCGGAAACCCTGTGTCACCCGCAGCCGGTGCAACAACCGCGCCCCCCGATCCTCATCGGCGGCGGCGGCGAGCGAAAGACACTCAAGCTCGTCGCTCGCTACGCGGATGCGTGCAACCTCTTCGCGCTCGGGCCCGAGGAGGTGAAGCGCAAGCTCGACATCCTCGCGCAGCACTGCGAGAACGAGGGCCGGGATATGGCCACCATCAAGAAGACCATTCAGGGCGGCGCCGATCCCGTCAAGGACACGAACGGGTTCCTGAGGGACATGGAGGCGTACGCAAAGCTGGGCATCGCCATGGTGGGCGTGCGGAATACCTCGCCCGACCCGGTCACGACGGCAAGGGAGCTGTCCAAGATCGTCCCGCTGCTCGCTCAGATCGGCCCCTAATCCGGAAGGGCGCGGGGACAAATCCGAATACGAGGCGGCCCGGGAGTGCCCGTTTGACCGCGCGAATGCTCAGGCGTCGCGAATTGCGAACCTGAGAGCGGCCGCCACGAGCACTAGCGCTAGGACCACGAAGATCCCGGCTTCGATCCCCTGCATCGGCCAGAAGTGACTGGGTGGCTGGTAGACGAGTCTGATCGGAGTATTCGCGCCAATAAGGCTGCCTTGCGGCAATGGATTCAGCCGTGAATCGAGGAAGGTCGCATCAAGGTAGCCGGCCCCCTGAGGCACGACGGAGTTGTTGCCCGTACCCCTGACGACCACCCGGGTAATCATTGGCAGCAGGTGCGGTCGCGCCAACTCGACAAAGGCAACCCGGACGGCGATGAAGATCCCCAGCGTGGCGGCCATCGCGGGAACGGTGCGACGGAGCGCGGCTCCGGTGGCGGCGCCGAGGGCCGCCGCGAACAGCACGTATGAGAAGAGGACCGGCGCTTGGAGATCGAACATCCCCCACGTCGAGTCGAAGATGTTCGGCAGGTGCGCGATCCATATCTGAGCGCCAATTGACATGACCGCAGCCGCAAGCGCAGAGAGCGCCATCAGCAGCGAGAGGTTGGCGGCGGCCCACTTGCGGCGTGTCATTCCTTGCGTCCACGCGAGGCGGTGGGTGCCTCGTTCGAAGTCGACGGACAGAAGCGGAGCGCCCATGAATACCCCAGCCACCGCCGGAACGCCGATCAAGAGCGGCTGGAAGGCAGTACTCAGGGTGTGCACCAATCCGGTCGACTGGGCAGTCTCCAGAATCGCCACCACCACCAGCGCCGCGGCGGCGGCCGCGGCAAGCAAGCCGCCGATCACCGCCGTCTGACGATTGTTTCGCCAAGCAAGCCACGTCGCGCCGGACAACGCGGTCACGCCGGGACAGCCTCTGGCTGCGGGAGTGCACAAACATCCGGATTGCCAAGGTATGCGAGGACCAAGTCTTCGAGGGTTGCCGGTTCCGCCGTCCAACCGCGCGGTGCGGCCGGGGTGCGGACCAGCATCCGGCACTGCCGCTCGCCGGTGCCAGCCTGAACGACGGTGCCCCCAACCCGACCGATCTCCTCCGTAGGCCCGACCAACCACCGGTGGTCCTCCAGCAGCGGCTCCAGATCCCCGGCTACCTGGAGACGTCCGCCCGCGAGAATTACGAGATGGTCTGCAAGGCGCTCCAGATCGGCTACGAGATGGGAGGAGAGGACGACCGTCAGGCCTTCGGTAGCTACGGACTCCATCAGTTCCGCGAGAAAGTGCCGACGGGCGAGCGGGTCCAGATTTGCCACGGGTTCGTCAAGCAGCAGGAGCTCCGGATGCTTGCCCAGCGCCAGCGCTAAAGCGACCTGCGCCTGCTGGCCGCCGGAGAGCTTGCCAACGCGACGATTCAGAGGTATTTCGAGCCGACCCATGCGCGCCTCAGCCAGCGCCTGGTCCCACTTTGGGTTCGACTCACGCCCCATCCGCAACGTCTCGGCAACCGTGAAGCCCTTGTACAACGGACGGTCCTGCGCCAGGAAACCGACCCTGGCAAGCACCAGGGTGGGGTTGTGCCTCGGCGACCAGCCGAAGACCAGAGGGTCGCCGGCATCCGGTGTCAGGAGGCCAACGGCAAGGTGAAGAAGGGTGGTCTTGCCGGCTCCGTTGGGGCCGACCAGGGCGACGACCCGGCCGGCAGGGATGGAGATGCAGAGATCTCGGACCGCCCAGGTTGAGCCATACCGCTTAGTGAGGCCGGACGCCTCCAAAACGATCGCCACTACGCCACCCGTTCCTTGGCAGTCGCATCCACGGTGAGGGTGAAGAGCGCTTCGATTGCACCCTGATCGAGGCCCTCCCTCCTCGCCTCCGAGAGCCAGTCCCGAAGCGAGCGCACAAGACGGTCGTGGACGTCTGCGGCTACAGCACGAGGCGCGGTATCGGCCACGAAGGTGCCCACCCCGGCGCGGCTGATCACCCAGCCTCGGCTCTCGAGCTCCGCATATGCCTTGAGAACGGTGTTCGGATTGATCGCGAGCGCTGCTACAACCTCACGCGCAGCCGGCAGTCGGTCACCTTGCGTGAGAACCCCGCAGCGGACGGCGCGCTCGACCTGATGGACGATCTGCATATAAGTGGACACCCCAGAGCGGGCATCTAGATACAAGTCGAGCATTCGCGCTCCGCCTCATTTCAGTAGTGATTTAGTGAATTGATGAATCCTATCTCCTGCGCATTGACGTCGTCAATCCCGCTCCGGACCGGGAGGCGCTGCTTCGCGTCTCCGAAAGCGCGGCTTGATTTCGCCGGCGCCGACGGGCGCTCGATGGCGGCAATCCATCCAGAGCCAGCCACCAGGCAACCCGGTGGCTGCGCCCCTTGGCACCTGGTGATTGAAGCGGCCGGCTGCAAGTAGCGGTCTGCTCCGCTCGTCGTGCAAAGGGCCCTGGAAGGCCGGTGGTGGAGCGGGGGGGACTCGAACCCCCGACCTCTGCCGTGCGAGGGCAGCGCTCTCCCAGCTGAGCTACCGCCCCGGGACCAGGGTCACGCCGAGGCGTTCTGCAGTATAGGGCGGGCGCTCGAAGCGCCTACGAAGCCGTCCGGGTTGCGAAGAACGTTTTCACCGCCTCGGCCAGCGCAGGCAGGTTGAACGGCTTGGGGAGCATGCCGTCTGCCCCGGCGAGCCTGGCTGCCTCAGCCTCCTCGGAAAGGGCGCTGAACATGAGGACGGGGGTCTGCGCGGTCGCCGCGTTCGCTCTGATGCGCCGGCAGGCCTCGATGCCGTCGATGCCCGGCATCATGATGTCGAGGATGATCAGGTCGGGGCGGTCGGCAGCGGCGATCGCGACAGCCGCCTCGCCGTCGGAAACCATCGACATCTCGTAGCCTTCGAGATCGAGATAACGGGACACGACGGACAGTACGCGCGGGTCATCGTCGGCGAGCAGAACGCGCGGCCGGGACATTGCCCCCATGGTACGGAGGCGCTGTCGAAACGGGTGGCTGGTGTCCATTCCTTTACAGCCTGGACTCCCGGCGGATGAAACGGCAGACGGGGCGGCCCCGGCACGACCGGTGGCTATACTCGCCCGCAGGCATGTCGAGCACCCCGGCGTCCCTGGTTCTCTTCGGGATAGCGGTCGCCGCGTACACGCTCGCCGTGGTCGCGTTCGTGCTGCACCTGGCCTTCCGGAAGCGGATCCTCGGCGACATCGGCATGGCCCTGGTGCTGATCGGATGGCCCCTTCATTTCGCGTCGATCTTCACTCGCGCGCTGGAGGCCGGCCACTGGCCGCTCGGCAACATGTACGAGTACTCGACCGGGATCGCGTTCGTGATCGTCACGGTCTCCGTGATCCTCATGGTCCGGGCTCGCATGCGGCTCATCGGGCTGCCGGCGATGATCGTCACGGTCGCCCTGATGGGCGTCGCCTACATGCTCTACGTGCCCCCAGGCCAGCTCGTGCCGGCACTTCACAGCTACTGGCTGACGATCCACGTGACCTCGATGGCCACGTCCTCAGCGGTCCTGAGCTTCTCGTTCTTCTTCGGGATGGCGTACCTGGCGCGGCGCTGGGCCGACAACCGGCTGCTCGCCGTTGCGCCTGCGGCCGTGCCGGCGAGCGTCAGCAGCGGCGGCGTCATGACCATGACCATGGGGGGCGGCGGCTCAGGCGGCGGGTTCAGCACCGGGGGCGGCAGGCACCCGATGGCATCCTGGGTGCAGCGGGTGCTGCCGAATGCGGGCATGCTGGACGGCTGGAGCTACCGCTTCGTGATGATCGGATTTCCCATCTGGACATTCGGGGTCATCTGCGGAGCCATCTGGGGCGAGCACGCCTGGGGCCGCTACTGGGGATGGGACCCGAAGGAGACCTTTGCGTTCATCACGTGGGTCGTGTTCGCCATCTACCTGCATGCGCGCGTGACCTACGGGTGGAAGGAGAAGCGCGCGGCGATCATCACGGCGTTCGGGTTCGCCGCCATCCTCTTCACGCTGTACGCCGTCAACCTCTGGATCGCTGGGCTGCACTCGTACGCTCGCGCCTGACAGGCGTCTCAGCCGGTCGGCTTCCGAGTTTCTCTCAGCTGTTGGTCGAAGGTTGATGCATGCGGGCGCGCTTGATCCGCGCTGGATGATCCCGCTGATGCGGCACGCGCGACTCCACGTTGTGGCGTGAGTACCCGGCGCGCAGCGAAGAGGAGAAGACAGCGACGCGGCTAACCGCGGCGCGCCCACCTCGTCTTCTTCAGCATCTTCTTATGCTTGTGCTTGCGCATCTTCTTGCGCCGCTTCTTGATTACCGAACCCATCTGCCAACGACTATAGCGGTCCGAGCCGCGCAAAGGCCTCGCGCAGATGGGCGGCGGTGGTCTCGAGGGCCTCCGGCAGCACCTTGACGTCGCCGAGCACGGGCATGAAGTTGGTGTCTCCGGCCCAGCGCGGCACCACGTGGGCATGAACGTGCTCGGCGCTCGCGCCCGCAGCGCTCCCCTGGTTGATGCCGCAATTGAACCCGTCCGGGTGCATCACCTCCGACAGTGCGCGGAGAGCGCGTTGCGTTGCCCCGAACATTGCCCCTCCCTCCTCCGGGGACAGCGCGAGCACTCCCGCCGCGTGACGGATCGGCGCGACCATCACATGGCCGCTGGTGTACGGATACCGGTTCATCAGGATGAAGACGAGATCGCCTCGGGCGACGACGAGCGATGTATCGCCGGTCCCACTGGCGGCAGCGCAGAGGAAGCAGCCCTGGTCAGCCTCCTCTTGGGGCGTGTTCGACACATACGCCATCCGCCAGGGAGCCCAGAGATGCTTCACGCCACGCCATTATCGGAGCGTTTCACGGCGCGGCCCCATGTCACGGTGCGAGCAGGGTCAGGGTCACCACGACGTTGCCGCGAACCGCGTTCGAATACGGGCAGCGCTGTTCCGCCTCGTCGATCAGCGCCAGTGCCTGGTCCCGGTCGGGCAGCGAGGGGAGCGTGATCAGCAATTCGACCGCCAGCCCGAAGCGTCCCGACTCGATCCGTCCGATGCCGACGCGAGCCGTGACTGTCGCATCCTCGATGTCCAGACCCTTGCGACGCGCGATCCCGAGCATGGCGTTCTCCCAGCACGCCGCGAAGCCCAGCGCGAAGAGCTGCTCGGGGTTCGTGCCGCGGGCTCCGTCGCCGCCCATCTCCTTCGGGGAGGTGAAATCGACCTCGACGACCCCGTCTGAGGTGACTCCGTGGCCGCGACGCCCGCCCTTGACGGTCGCCTCGGCGGTGTAGAGGATTCGCGGGCTCGGCTCACTGTCGCTCATGACTTTCTCCGAATCGGCCGGGAACGTGATCGACCCATCTTATGGATGGCGGTCCCCGCGTTGACCGTCCGAACCCACCAGCGCGGTTAGACCGTGACTGCGATCTTGGTGCGCACCTGGTCCGAGAAATGACAGGCGGCGAGGTGCCCGGCGGCTTTCAGCTCGAGTGGCGGTTCCACGTCGGCGCACACGCCCGGAACCTGCGCGATGGGACACCGCGTATGAAAGCGGCACCCCGACGGGGGGTTGAGCGGCGACGGGATCTCACCCGAGAGCTCGACCAACCTGCGCTTCGATTCGATCCGCGGATCGGGGACCGGGATCGAGGAGAGCAGCGCTCGCGTGTACGGATGTTCCTGCGATGTGTACAGATCCTCGCTCGGCGCCACCTCGACGATCTTGCCGAGGTACATCACCATCACCCGATTGCTGATGTGCCGAACCACCGAAAGGTCATGCGCGATAAAGAGATACGTGAGTGCGAACTCTCGCTGCAGGTCCTCGAGCAGGTTGATGATCTGCGCCTGGATGGAGACGTCGAGCGCCGACACCGGCTCATCGCAGATGATCAATTTCGGGTTGAGGGCCAGCGCTCGAGCGATGCCGATTCGCTGTCGCTGACCACCGCTGAACTCATGGGGATAGCGGTTGTTGAAGTAGGGGTTCAACCCCACGGTGCGGAGCAACTCCTGCACCCGCGCGTCTTTCGCGCGTCCGCTGATCATCTTGAAGTTGACCAGCGGCTCGGCGATGATGTCGCCGACCGTCATGCGCGGGTCGAGTGACGCATACGGATCCTGGAAGATCATCTGCAGCTGCTTTCGCTGCTGGCGCAAGTTCTCGCCGCGCAGCTTGGTGATGTCGACGCCGTCGACATAGACCTCGCCAGAGGTCACGGGGATGAGCTGGGTGATCAGTCTGCCGAGGGTTGACTTGCCACACCCGGACTCGCCGACGAGGCCGACTGTCTCGCCCGGCAGGATGTCGAAGCTGACGCCGTCGACGGCTTTCACCGAAGCCCCGACCCCTGCGCCGAAATACTTCACCACATTGACCACGCGCAGCAGCGGTTCGACAGCCGGCGTGATGCGCGCCGCCGGAGCGACGACCGTGTCAGTCACCGGACGCCCCGCCTATGGCGGCTTGCACCTCGGCGACCGGGAGCGTGCGCCCACCCGGATGCACACCGCTCGCCGCCCCGGGGCTCGTATCCGTGATGGTGCCTGCGCCCATCTCCGCGTACGCGCGCTCCATGGTCACCCAGCACGCGGCGTGCTGCGCCGGGGCGACCTGCTCGATCGGCGGCGATTCGCTGAAGCAGCGCTCGACGCGGAACGGGCAGCGCGGGTTGAACTTGCAGCCCTGAGGCAGGTCGATGAGATCCGGTGGAAGTCCCTCGATGGAGAGCAGCCGATGCCCGCGACTTGCATCGATGCGCGGTACCGAACGCAGCAGCGACCACGTGTAGGGATGCTGCGGCCGCTCGAAGATCTGCTCGGCGGTTCCTTCCTCGACGATCTCGCCCGCGTACATGACGAGCACGCGCTTGCACAGACCCGCCACAACGCCGAGGTTGTGCGTGATGAGGATGATCGCGGCGCCGGTCTGCTCGTTGAGGTCGCGGAGCAACTCGAGGATCTGTGCCTGCACGGTCACGTCGAGCGCGGTGGTCGGCTCGTCAGCGATCAGCAGGTCGGGCTTGTTGGAGAGCCCCATGGCGATCATGGCGCGCTGGCGCATCCCGCCACTGAACTGGTGGGGGAAGTCGTTGATACGGCGCTCGGCATCCGAGACGCGCACCTGTCTGAGCAGATCGATGCCGCGGGGCTTGACATCGTCTTTGGGGATCTTGTCGTGGGCGTACATCGCCTCGTCGATCTGGTAGCCGACACGCAGCACTGGGTTCATCGAGCTGAGCGGATCCTGAAAGATCATCGCGATGTCACGTCCACGGATGTTGCGCAACTCTTCCTTGGTGAACTTCAGCAGATCGCGTCCCTTGAACATGATCTCGCCGCCGACCACCTTGCCCGGTCGCTGGACCAGACCGAGGACCGACATGGCCGTGACGCTCTTGCCGCAGCCGGACTCACCGACGATGCCGAGGGTTTCGCCCGGCGACACACTGAAGCTGACGCCTCGAACCGCCTTGACCTCCCCGTCGTCGGTGAAGAAGTGCGTGCTGAGGTTGCGAACCTCGAGGATCGGATCCGTCACCGACGCTGTCGCGGGTCGAAGGCGTCTCGCAGGCCGTCGCCGAGGAAGTTGAACGCGAGCAGAGTGACCGAAAGCGCAATCGCCGGCCAGAGCATCATGTATGGCTCCAAGGGGAGTGCAGCATACCCCTCAGAGGCGATCGATCCCCAGGAGGCAAGCGGGCTCGGGATACCCAGGCCGAGATAGCTGAGGAAGGCCTCTGTCAGGATCGCGATCGGGATGACGAAGGTCGCCTGCACGATGATCGGCCCGAGGGCGTTCGGGAGGATGTGCCCGAACAGGATCTTGCCCGATCTGGCGCCGCTCGCCCGTGCCGCCTCGATGTATTCCCGTTCGCGGATGCTGAACGCCTGCCCGCGCACCAACCGGGCCATGTCCATCCAGGCTGTCGCGGAGATGGCGATCATGATGTTGAGGAGGCCACGTCCCAGGACGAGGTACAGGATGATGGCGACCAAAATGCCCGGAATCCCATAGAAGATGTTGATGAAGACGCTGATCACGGTATCGATCCAGCCTCGGAAATAGCCGGCGACAAGGCCGACGACAACCCCGACGGTGAGCACGATCAACGATGTCCCGACGCCGACGATCAGCGAGATCTGCGCCCCCTGCATCATGCGACTCAAGAGGTCGCGTCCCAGGTCGTCGGTGCCGAGCAAGTGTGCCGCCGAAGGGGCCTCGAACGTGAGCGTATGGGGAAGGATGGTCGCGGGGTTGTACGGCGTCCAGAAAATCGCGACCACCGCCAACAGCACGAGGAGCGTCAGATAGACGAGCGCCGCGAGCGCGAGCCGGTTGCGACGGAGGCGCCGGAAGCCGTCACGCCACAGCCCCACCTGTTCACGGGCGATCGTGCCGCCCGCATATTCTTCGAGCGCCGGAGTTGCGATAGCAGCCATCAGTATCGAATCCTTGGATCAACGACTGTATAGAGCAGATCGACAATTAGGTTCGCGATGCCGATCAGGAGCGCATAGACCGTGAACACCGCCACCGTGATGTTGTAGTCGGCCTGAAGGATGCTCTCCACGAACTCCTTGCCCAGCCCGGGAATGCCGAAGATGTTCTCGATGATGACGCTGCCGGTGATGATGCTGATGACCAGCGGTCCGAGGATGCTGATCACCGGGATCAGCGCGTTGCGCAACGCATGCCGGACGGTGACGACGCGGCTCTTCAGACCCTTCGCCCTCGCAGTGCGGATGTAGTCCTGCTGGAGCACCTCGAGCATGGCCGCCCGGGTGATCCTCGTGACCTGGCCAGAGGTGTAGAAGCCGAGGATGATCGCGGGCAACGACAGCTCGAGGATCGTCCCATACGTTCCTGACCATTCGGCGGGGTACGAGATCACACCGTTCGTGACCGTCGGCAGCCAGTAGCTGAAGATGAGAACACCCAGCCCGGCAAGTACGAAGCTCGGCACACTGTAGCCTACGACCGCAATCGAGGTGAGCGTGTAGTCGACCCAGCTGTTCTGGCGGATTGCGGCGAGAACCCCAAAGGTCGTTCCCAGGCCGATCGTGATCAGAAGCGCGGTCCCGCCGAGCTCGGCGCTGACACTGAGCTCGCGCATGACGACCGGCGTGATGGGCAATCCGCGAATCTGAAATGAGACTCCGAGATTGCCGTGGATGGCGTTGGTGAAGAAGCTCCAGTACTGCACCAGGATCGGTCTGTCAAGACCGTACTCATGCAGCACCAGTTGCAGCGCCTTGCCGTGGACCTTCTCACTCTCGAACGCGCTGCCGGGAAGGCTGTGGACGGTGATGAAGACCAGAAACGACACGACGATCAGCGTGAACAGGATCAACGCCAATCGCTGCGCGATGTAGATCAGAGTTCCCCGGGTCAGCATCTGCTGCTCCTCCGTCCGAGGGGAAGGCGTAAGGCGCCCGGCTCGGTGCCGGGCGCCTTATATTCAGGTTGTGGCGGGAACCTCTCAGTGAGAGAGGATCTTGATCCCGTCCCAGTAGTGGTCGAATGCGGCGTTCGAACCGGCTCCGCTGACATACGGCTGAATCAGGAAGTTGCTTACCGAGTAGTACAGCGGGATGTAGACGACGTTGCTCTGAAGGATTTGCCCGAGCTGCATGTACAGCGGCAGCGCTGTGGTGAGCGACTCGGCGTCCGCCGTCTTCAGGGTGCTGTCGTATGTGGCGTTGTCCCATCCGGTGGCATTGAGACCATCTGCTGTCGAAATGGATCCCCAGAGGTTGTCGTACCAGTCCTGCGGATGGTTGTAGTCGAATTGCCACCCTTCGCGCGACATCATGTACTTGCCGGCCAAGTAGCTGCTGATGAAGATCGACGCGTCGGAGACAGAGTTCAGGGTGACGTTGACGCCCAGGTTGGTCTTCCACTCGTTCTGCAGATATTCGGCTGCGCTCTCGTTGAGGCTACCGGCGTTGTACGAGTAGATGATGTGCGCCGTGAGCGATCCGGTGGGATCGTACTGCTTCAGCAGTGACTTCGCCTGGACCGGGTCGAATTTCGCCAGCGGGTCGCTGTTCGCCCCGCCGTTGCCGATCAGGCCGGCGGTGATCAGGCCGCCGGTTGCCGCCGAGCAGATCAGGTTGTGGCACACGGTGGTTGCCAGCCCCTGCTTATCGACCGCGAGGTCGAAGGCCATGCGCAGGCCTGTTGCCGCAGCCCCCGTGCCGAGGAACGGCCCACCCGTCGCCGGATAGCCGATGTTGAAACCCACCCATGTGGTGCGCCCCTTGGCCTTGGTGAGCAGGTCCGGCGCTTCCCTCGAGTTCGCTTTGACCGCAAGGATATTGGCGAGCGGTATGAGTGCGCTGTCGCCGCCGTATCCGATGATGTCGTAGCCCTTCTGGAAGAAAGCGTCCACGGTCGTCGGAGCCGTCGACGGATCCTTGATATCGATATTGATCGTCTGCAGCGTCGGCTTCGGAGAACCCCACCAGTTCGGCACCACGGAGAACGTCATCGATTGCTTGGGGACGTAGGAGGTGAGCTTGTAGGCACCGGTGCCGACGAGATTCGCGGGCGTCTGCCACCAGTTCACGGGGTCGACGCCAGGCGCCTCGATGGCCTTCTGATCAACGATAGCGCCGGACGTGCTCTCGAGTGTCCACGCGGTGAGGCACCAGCCGCACGCTCCGCTGAGCTTGATCTGCACGGTCTCAGGGTCGATGGCGGTCAAGCCGCTCATCATGAAAGCGGGGTTACCCGCCTTGAGTTGCGTCTCAATGTTGCCCTGGAACGTCGTCGGCGTACCCGATGTTGGTGCGGCGCCGGCGGCCTTCTGCACCGCCGAGTAGCCCTGAACCTTGGCCAGGTTTGATGCGTATCCGCCTTGAAGCGCTGCGGCACGGTTCCAGGAGTACAGCACGTCCTTGGACGTGACCGCATCACCGTTGGAGAACTTCGCCGCCGGGTTCAGATGGACGGTGTAGGTCAGACCATCGGCGGAGATTCCGCCGTTGGCCTGCGTCGGCACCGCGGTCGCGATGTCGGGAACGATGTTCAGGTTGTTGTCGAACCGCCAGAGGTTATCGAACACGTTCTGCATGAGCTCGGAGTCGACCTCGGCAGTGATTTCACCCGGATCGAATGTGCCTGGATCCTGAAAGACCGGAAAATGCAAGACCTGAGCACTCGCCAGAGTGCTCGTGGAGGGAGTGCTCGTGCTCCCGCACGCGGCGGCCGTGAGCAGGCCCAGCACGCCTAACCCGATGCCACCGATCGTGAATTTGTTGACTCGCAAGACGCGATCCTCCCGTTATGGCTGAAGCCGCCCTGGCTCAGGTGTAGCCTTGCCCCTGAACCAGCCTCACAGCGCATGAGGCGACCGGATCATAACGACTCCCCGGAGCCGATGCCGCCGCAGCGACCGTTTTTCATCCCGTTGGGGGACGCCGTTCAAGGAAATTCGTCCCGATGGGGGATATGGTTCTGAGCGCGGGCGTCGTCCGGAACGCTCTGGTGGAGCCAGGGGGGCTCGAACCCCCGACCTCTTGCATGCCATGCAAGCGCTCTTCCAGCTGAGCTATGGCCCCGCGTCATGGTACCGGGCACACGCCGCTCGCTGCGAGCGATGCGACTGCGGGATTGCAGTCCGTGAATGGGTCGATTGCGGCTCCGCGCTTGAGTGTCGGACAATGACTGCGCCAGGACAGCGCTGCGATTGGTCGCAGCCACTGCCACAGCCCTTGTCTCCAGGAGACCTCATGCCCGACGCAGCCGCCGCCCTCGACAGAGACCCGGCGTCGGGCGCCAATTCGCCAATCGTCCAGGCGGCACAGCGGCTCGTGACCAGGATCGAGGCGCTGGTGACCCAGGTCGCGGAGCTCAAGGCGGACAACGCTGCCCTCCGCCGCGAGGTGCGCGAGGCACTTGTCCTGATCGATCGAGCCGGCGACGCCGCTGCCCCGCCGAGGGTGTCGCGGCGAGCGGTTGCTCCCGCTGCACGGCATGCCAAGGGGCGGCGCCGGGGACGGGGGCCGAAGGGACGGGCCACGCCTGCCTCAGTGACCCCCGACATCGTGCTGGCAACCATCGGCAAGCTCGGGTCGGCGTCCGCTTCGGAGATCGCCAAGGAGTTGAGCGGTCTCGGTGACCAGGTGTCCGGCCGCGCGGTCCGCTGGCTTGCGGAGCGGGCCGGAGCCGCGACCGTCGTCGGCGAGGACGGACAGCTCAGGTACCGGCTGCCGAATACGCCCCCGCGTCCGCGCTGACGGCTCGCTCACCGCGGCACGGTCCGCGAAATTTCGTCGAGGTGGGCTTGATCTCGGAGACGCCCTTGAGCTACACTTCCGTGAATGTTCGCAAGAGACGACATACAGTCAGGTATCACTCCTCGCAGGCTGTTGGTCGCCATGGTGGGGACCCTCGTTCTCGCCGGAGTGGCCGGCTGGTCGGTCCTCCACCAGGCATCGGCTGCGGCGCCCGTGCCGGTGGGTGCAACGGTCGATCCACCCGCGCCGCCAACCGTCCTCATCTTTGTCAGCGGAGCGGTCGCCCACCCCGGCCTGTACGAGCTGAGCCCCGGCGCGCGGGTCGCGGACGCCGTCGCAGCGGCCGGAGGGATCACGTCCCTGGCCGATCCTGGCCACCTTCCGAACATGGCGCAGCGGGTGAATGACGGTCGCCAGATCAACGTCCCCTATATGAAGAGTGGGACCACCGCCGCCAAGCTCGACATCAATACCGCTGCGGAATCGGAGCTTGATGCGGTGCCCGGGATGCCCCCAGGTCTCGGTGGCGAGATCGTCCAGTACCGCAGCGAGTGGGGGCCGTTCACCTCCATGAGCCAGCTCCACGCCGACCTGGGCGTCGACTCGGCCACGGTCACCGGTCTGGAGCACTACCTGCGGGTCGTGCTGCCCCAGCAGTGAGCCGGCTGGCCGGCTCTCGTGCCGGGCGCTGGGCGTCCTGCACATGGGGCGGCTTTGCCGGGGGCTGCAGCGTCGGATTTGCCGCATCGCCGTCCGGCGCAGGGTTGATCCTGCTGGCCTGCGCACTCGCCGGCTCGTGCCTGCTCTGCGCGACGGTCGCGCCACGTCGATTGCTTCCCTGTGTCCTGGTCGGCGCCGCCATCGGGCTGGGGGTGGTCCGGGGAACTGCGGCGGTGTCACCGCCCGGCCCCGGCACCATCGATGGTCACCTCGGAGCACGCCCCATCGTGATCATCGGCACGGTGCGAACCGCTGACCCGGGCGCCGGATCCACCGCGATCATCGATGCCACCCACCTGTCGGATGCGGACACCGACGGTCGCGTCACCGGTGGGGTGCTCGTCAGCGGTCCGCTCATCCCGGCACTTTCACCCGGTGACCAGGTCGAGGTCGATGCCTCGGGTCTGCGTCCTTTGAATCGGCGCCCCGGTGCCGATTCCGCAGCAACCCTCGAACGCGAGGATGTCAGAGCGATTGCGATGTCGCCGCAGGTCTTCGTTCTCGCGGCCGGGGGCCCATCGCTTGCCCGCGTGATCGCGTGGGCCCAGGGAAGGCTGCGGAGCGCTGTTGACGGCGCCCTCCCGGAACCGGCAGCAGCTCTTGCCCTGGGCATTGCGTTCGGGATCCACGAGCCGCTTACCGCGGGTGTCCGCGCGCCGCTCCAGGACGCCGGACTCATTCATGTGGTGGTCGTCAGTGGTTTGAAGGTCGTGCTGATCGTCGGCCTCGTCAGCGCGGTTGCCAGGGTGTTCGAGTGGTCGCACCGGCGAACCCTCATGGTGGCTCTGCCCGCCGTGGCGGCCTACGTGCTCATCAGCGGGGCGGGGCCGGCGGCGATCCGAAGCGCTTTCATGGCCGGTGCAGCGATGCTCGCCGCCACCGGTGCACGGCGCACCGATCCGATCCCGATGCTCGCGCTGGCCGCGGCGATCATGCTCGGACTCAACCCGCAGCTGATCGAGGACCCTGGATTCCAGCTCTCGTTCCTTGGTACAGCCGGGATCCTCCTGCTCGCGAGGCCGATCGCAGCTCGGCTTCCGGGCCCCAGGCTCATCGCCGAGCCCTTCGCCGTCACGATTGCCGCGCAGGTGGCGACCGTGCCGATCATGGCGGGGACGTTCGGGGTGATCTCGCTCGGCGGACCGATTGCCAACGCGCTCGTGCTCCCGATCCTGCCGGTGATGATCGTCAGTGGTGGTACTGGGGCGATCCTGAGCACCCTGAACCCGGCCTTCGGGTGGGTGCTCCTGCAGCTCACCGGCCTCGGCACCTCTGCCGTCACGACCGTGGCGCAGGTCACGGCCGCGATTCCCGGCGCGGCGGTCCAGGTGGGGAACTGGCCCGTTGCGTGGACCATCACGGAGGCAGCGGGGATCGTGACGGGGTTGGTGACCCTGGCAGTGGTGACCCATCGAACGGCCCCACTTCGTTGAACATTCGAGCGCTGCTCGCTGCCGGGCTTGCGGCGCTGCTCGCCGCCGGCATTGCCTGGGCGATCGCGTCGCGCCCTGATGGGCGGCTCCGGGTGACCGTGTTGAACATCGGATCCTCTCCCGCTGTGCTCGTACGTACGGGCGATGGGCACACAGTCCTCGTGGACGGCGGCTCATCGCCGGCGCAGCTGGTCGCGGCGCTTGGCCGCGTGTTGCCACCCGCCACCGCCCACCTCGACATGGTCGTGGTCACCGGGGGTGAGCGGGCCGCGGTCAATGGGCTCGGCGGGCTCCCGGGTCACTACAGCGTCGGGACCGTGGTGACGCCGGGCGGTCTCAACCCCGGCGGCAACAACATCGTCGCGGCACTCGAGAGCGCCGGTGCCAACGTCCTCGAGGCCTCCGGTGGTGCATGGTCGTTCGGTGGAGCGACCTGGCACTGTCTCGGCTTCATCGCTCTCGCCACCGGACGCACCATGTGCGCGCTGTCCGTCGACGATCCCACCGGTCGTGCGCTGCTGCTCGGTGACGCCGGAACGGCGGACCAGGACAATCTGTGCGCCGTCTATGGCAGCGCGCTTGACGCGGACCTCATCGTCACCCCTCCCGGCGGAGCCGTCTCGCCTGTGCTGCTCGCCACCGCCCATCCACTTCAGCTCGCCGTCCCCCTCGCGCAAGGCGTGCCGGCGGCTCCAGCGCCGCAGGGATATCTCAGCGATCGCACCAGCACCGACGGCGATCTCGTCTACACGGGTGGTAGCGCCGGCCTGCGCGAGGGCACCTGAGCACGCTTGCGATACTGCACCGGTGGCTTCGACTCGTCCGTTGAACCAGCTGACGCTCATCCACGGTGAGGATCGCTTCCTGGTCGATCGATCGGTCAAGGAGTGGCGGGACCGCGCGCGACCGCCCGAGGTCGATGTCGAGGTATTCGACGCCCCGGGAAGGCTCAACGAGTTCCGCAACGCCGTCGCTGAGATGCCATTGTTCGACCCCGAGCGCGCGCTGCTACTCCGCGACCCGCCCCAGCTGACCGGATCCGCGAGACGGGGTGGCGCCGACCCGCCGGAACGGCTGGTCGCGATCCTCAGCGAGCTGGCACCGACCACACTCCTCTGTCTGGTCGCGCACGCGAAGGTGCCCGACCGCAACGCCGTCCTCAACGCCGTCAAGTCGAAGGGCGGGTCGATCATCTTCCACCCCGCCGTCAAGGGTCGTGAGCTTCGCTCGTGGGTCGATCGAGAGATCGGCGCCCGGGGATTGCGGCTCGGCGCCGGTTCGGTCGATCAGCTGATCCGGGTGGCCGGTCCCGATCTCGGCAGCATTGCGTCGGAGCTCGACAAGCTGGTTGCCTTCGCCTCCGGCCGGCCGCTCTCGATTGCCGAGGTCCGGATGGCCGTCGCAGGCGACGAGTCCACCGGCCTCTACGACACGCTCGGCGAGCTGCTCGGTTCGAACCCGGCAAAGGGGGCCGAGTCAGTCGACCGGCTCCTCTCCGAGGGGCGGGCGGGCCAGTACCTGCTGGCGATCCTGGCCGGTCAGATCCGGGACCTCGTGATGACCCAGGCCTATGTCAAAACTCACGGCTCGTCGTCCGGCCTCGCGGCGGCGATCGGGAAACCGGACTGGCAGGTCGAACGCCTGGCGCGCCAGGCGAGGAGCGTGTCCCCCGCATTGGTGGCCGGCTGGCTCGCGGCGCTGCATGACGTCGACCGCAAGCTGAAAGCGGGCGAGATCGCTGAGACAGACGGGCTCCGTCTCGCCGTCCTGAGAGCCGCCTCCGAAGTGACTGCGGAACGCGGTCGGCGGCCCCGCTAGGCTCGGCTGGGTTCGCTCGCTATTTGGTCTTGGCGGTCTTGGTCTTGGCGGGTGACTTCGCCGTCGTGGTCGCCTTTGGGGCTGCAGCGGTGACCGCGGCCGTCTTCGCTGCGGGGGCCTTGGCACTCGACTTGGTGGATTTCGCCGCAGTGGCACGCGCGGGTTGCTTGGCGCTCCGTCCCTTGGCCCCGCCGGCTGCGGCGGACCTGACCGCCGCGCCCTCGGCGCCCTCTACGACGTTGCTCAGGCGTGCGGCCATCGACGCCAGCCGCGATTTGCGGCGGCGGACGTTGTTGCGGTGGAGCACGCCTTTCTCGGCCGCGCGGTCGAGAGCCCGGATTGCGGCGTGCAGCTCGGCGTCGCCGGTGGCGGCGCCTTCCTCGAGAAGCGCGTGGCGCGCCTTGATCACCTTGGTACGCACGGCCGACTTCACCGCGCGGTTGCGGATGTGCTTCCGCTCGCTGGACCTGATGCGCTTGCGCGCCGATCGGGAGTTGGCCATGCTCGCTCTTCTAGATCACTCGATAACTGGGGCGCGCCTCCCGGCAGATACGAGCCAGGGACGCACGAAGCCAGCAGTATATCAGCGACTGTGTCTCGCCTCTCCACGCGGGTCGTTCCCGCATACGCAAAGCTCAACCTGTCGCTGGCGGTGGTGGCTCGCCGAGCCGACGGCTGGCACGACATCGACAGCGTCCTCGTCCCGGTCGACTGGCACGACCTGGTGGGGCTCAGCCTGGAATTCGCAGACACCGACAGCCTCGTGCTCTCAGTCGGCGGACCTGCTGCCGATGGGGTCCCGACTGGCGACAGCAACCTGACGGCACGTGCCGCAGTGGCTCTTCGCACTCTGGCCGGCCGGCCGCTCGCCACGCGGGTGTGGCTTGCCAAGGTCGTCCCTCACGGCGCCGGGCTTGGTGGCGGTTCGGCCGATGCCGCAGCCGTCCTTCGCGCGGGTGTCAGCCGGCTCGCCGACCTGGGCGTGACGGCTGATCCTGACCAGGTCGCTGCGGCTGCGCTGGGAATCGGCAGCGACGTGCCGGCACTGCTCCCGGTCTCAGCCCAGCGGGTGCGCGGCCGTGGCGATCGGCTCGAGGCACTCGCCACCCTGACGCTCCATCTTGTGGTCGTATCCACCACGCCGAGTTCCACTGCAGACACCTATGCGGCGGTGGTTCCTGGCGAGATCCGCGACGACGGCCGCTCCGAGCGTCTGGCGCAGCTCATCAACGCAGGCCGCGCACCCGACCCGAGCCTGATGGGGAGCGCGCTTGAAGCAGCCGCGTGCCGGGCCAACCCCGTGCTCGCAGACGCCCTGCATCGAGCGCGCCAGGCCGGGGCCGGCGCCGATTGGTATCTGACCGGCAGCGGCGGTGCGGTCTTCACGATCACCCGTGGACACCATCAGGCGGTGCAGCTCGCCGCCGTGATGCGCGCTGCCGGCTTCAACGCCCGTGCGTGCCGGACCGTCGGCTGAGGCTCACAGCACTACAATCCGATCCCCAGTGACTGTGGCTGATGCACCTTCCGTCACGCCGCCGACGCCGGAGACCTGTGACCACCCTGCGCCGGTCACCGGAATCCTCGCGCATGAGTTCGCCCACTACGAGGGAGCGATCGGCCCCGAGGGGCTTCGCCGCACCGTCACCTACTACGGTCCGATCGTCGGTGGTCTGCCGATTCGCGCCTGGCACTGCGAGAAGTGCGGCCTGCTCCGGCTGACCTACCCGGACGGTCGCACCGAGGAACGGCGCCTCTACCCGGGTCCGCAGCCGGGACTGCTCGCCGAGGCATCGCCAGTCGCTACTGAACGCGTCCACTACGGAATGCAGGCGCGCGTCTCCGGGCTCAGCGCGCAGCCCGCGTTCATGGATCAGCTCACCGGCGGCGAATCGATTGTCCGGCCGATCCAGTTCCCGACGGTGACGCTGCCCGCTTGGGACGCGATCACCTGGCTGACGGTGCTCGGAATGATCTCGGTGCTCGTGGGGCTGCTCTTTGCCGGGTTGTTCGCCGCGCTCTCGTACAGCACGCCGAGCGTCGAATTGCCGCTGGTGCTGACCATCGTGTTCATCTTTGTCGCGGTGATCGCCCTGCGCCTCATCGTCGTGGCGATCCGGCATTTCGCACCTGCCGACAAGCTCAGTCCCAGCGTGGCCGAGACGATGCGAGGGACACCCGAGTTGGACGCGGCGACACGCGCCGTGGTGGTGCTGCTCGTGGTGTGCGTGATGGGTCTGTTCGCGAGCGCGGTGCTCGCGACCTACACGTACTCGACGCCGGGCGCCGAACTGCCTGTTGTGGTCCTCAGCCTCTCGAGCGCGATCGTCGCCGCGGTGATCAAGGTTGTTTCCGTCACCGTCCGTCATTTCTCCGGCCGCTAGCGGCGCTCCCGGAGTCGATGCCGCTCCACGCGCCGCCCGATCAGGACATCGTCATCGTCGGCGCCACCGGCGACCTCGCACAGCGCAAGCTCATCCCCGCCCTCTACAACCTCCACCGTCAGAAGTTGCTGCCTGCCAGGGGCGAGATCATCGGGGCCGCACCATTCGACTGGGACGATCAGCGTTTCCGCGACCTCGCCGAATCAGCGATCAAGCAGTTCTCGAGAACGCCGCTCCGGGCGTCGATCTTCGCGTCATTCGCCAGGCGACTCCGCTTCGTACCGCTTCCCCCCGACGATGACCTCTCGCCGATACGCGCGGTGTCGAAGCTCGATCGCCGGATCGCGTACCTGGCCGTTCCACCGTCGGCGTTCACATCCCTCATCGAGGGGGTCAAGACGGCCGGCCTGGTCGAGGGAACGTCGATCATCATCGAGAAGCCGTTCGGTCACGACCTGAACTCCGCGATGGAGCTGAACAAAACGCTCCACGATGTGGTGCCCGAGCAGCGCATCTTCCGCATCGACCATTACATGGGCAAGGAGACCGTCCAGAACCTCCTCGTCTTTCGTTTCGGCAATTCGCTGTTCGAGAGGATCTGGAATCGCGAGGCGATCTCACGTGTTGAGATCACGGTTGCCGAGTCCATCGGTGTCGAGGGCCGCGGCAAGCTTTACGAAGAGATCGGAGCCATTCGTGACATCGTCCAGAACCACATGTTCCAGGTCCTCTCACTGGTTGCGATGGACCCGCCACTCTCGTTCGATGCGGAGGCCATCCGCAACGAGAAGGTGAAGGTGCTGGAATCGATTCAGCCCATCCGCCCCCACGATGTGGTCCGCGGACAGTACACGGGGGGAACCATCGAGGGTGAGAAGGTGGTGGGATATCGGGACGAGCCGGGAGTCTCGCAGGCGTCCACGACCGAGACCTACGCGGCGCTGCGCCTGCACCTCGAGTCGTGGCGCTGGTCGGGCGTGCCATTCCTGCTGCGCACCGGCAAGCGGCTGCCGACGCGAGACACTCGCGTGGTGATCACCTTCCACGATGTCCCGCTCCACCTGTTCAAGACCGCCGGCGTGCACGCCCTGAACCGCAACCGCTTGGTCGTGCGCATTCAGCCGGATGAGGGCATCGCGCTGTCATTCGTCGCCAAGCAGCCGGGGCCGGAGGTCACCGCCCAATCGGTTGACATGAACTTCAAATACGGCGACTCATTCAAGACCTCGCCCCCTGAGGCATACGAACGGCTGCTGCACGACGCGCTCAACGGCGACCACACGCTGTTCATCCGTGAGGACGAGGTCGAAAGCGGATGGCGAGCCGTCGAACCGGTCATCGAGGCGCCGCCGCCGATCACCTTCTACCCGGCGGGAGCGTGGGGACCACCCGACGCCGAGCGGATCGCGAGTCCAGGACATTGGGACGAATCGGTCGGCGCCGTATGACCCCTTCCCCCGTGCTCATCGGGGTCGACCTGGGCGGGACGAGCATCCGCGCCGCGGTGGCGATCGGCGACGTGACCCACGGCGAGCCGGTGGTACGAGATACCCCGTCGCGGGAGGGGCCGGCCGCGGTTCTCGATGCCGTCGCGGAGTGCGCTCGCGAAGCTGCCGACTCCGCCCACATACGAGGACTCGCGATCGGCATTCCAGGTCCGCTCGATCCCGGTTCGGGTGTCGTCCACAACGCGCCGAACATGACCGGGTGGAACGAGGTTCCGGCTGCGGCGATGCTCTCGGAGCGTGTCGGGTGTCCCGTGGTCATCTGCCATGACGCGGCCGCCGCCGGATATGCGGAGCTCAAGGCGGGCGCGGGGCGCGGTGCGCAGTACCTGCTGTTCATCACGGTGAGCACCGGCATCGGCGGGGCGCTCTTCACCGGCGGTGACCTGTACGCCGGCGCCACCGGGTCGGCCGGCGAGGTCGGCCACACTCCCATCAGTGACGACGGCCCGCGCTGTGGCGAGGGCCACCCGGGGTGCCTCGAAGGGACGTCGTCCGGAACCGCGATCGCGGCCAGGGCTCGAGCCGAGCTCGCCGCCGGCCGCGCCTCGTCGCTCCAGGGTGTCGACCCCGCGTCGATCGACGCGCGGGCGATCGCCACCGCCGCGAACGCGGGTGACGAGCTCGCGCTCCAGGTCTTCAACGACGCCGGCCATGCGCTGGGACGGGCCATCGGTGGGTTCATCAATGTGCTCGCCCCCGACGTGCTGGTCATCGGAGGCGGGCTGATCCGGGCCGGCGATCTGCTGCTCAAACCGGCGCGGGTCGCAGCCACAGAAATTGCGTTCGAGATCCCCTATCGCCGGTGCAAGATCGTGACCGCCGCGCTGGGCACCGACGCGGGGCTGATCGGCGCTGTGGCGTGGGCGGTGCGCAGCTTTGGTGGCGTCCCGGCGGGAATGCGTTAGGCGCGAGGGGCGCCGCCGTTAACGCAGATGACCCACCGGCTGCGGGCCGATGGGTCATCGCGTTGTGTATCGCGAGTTCGCTACTACGCGACCGCCCGTGCCTTGATCGACGTTGCCGTCGACACCCGTGTCGTGTCTTCATGCTTTCTCGATCCCAGCAGGCTGAAGATCTCGAAGACAAAGGCGCCGAAGACCGCGAAGGTCGCTACCGCAAGGCCGATCGCCGCGTAGCCGGCGAACTGGCCGATCTGGCCCCAGCCGTAGGCATTCAGCAACATGCTGCGAAGGGTCGTGCCCTTGAAGATGGTCGCAACCTCACCAGCGAGCTTGGTGTTGGTCGGCGCGGCCTGTGCGGCCGTGCTGAGCTGCGAGTACGTCTGGCCGTTGGCAATCTCAGACAGATGCACGTTGATGAAGTTGTTGGCGTAGACCTCTGCTTGCTGTCCGGTGAGCAATTCCTGTCCGGCGAACTGAGTCATCGCCACCGCGTCGGTCTTGGGCAGAGAGGTGAGCGCCGCTGATCCCGCGGCCGGGAAGTAGATCTGCTGCGCGGCGAGCTGGTCGTGCACAGTCGACGTCGCGAAGTTGCTGCCCCAGAAGGCGAAACCACTCACGAAGCCGAGGATGCCGATCAGTCCGATCTGCAGGACGAAAATCCGCCAACGAATTCCACTGGTCATGGTGGGTGTCTCCTTTATTTGATTGACCTGGACCTCATCCTCGGGCTCTCGGCGGCACACAACCAGTGCCACGGGGCATCAATTTCCGTGACCTCGCCAGGCCGGAGACAGTGACGAACGTCCCGACCGAACGCTAGGACCAGGTCTGGGCGTCGCCGTCGTGCTTGCGTCTCGCCATGAATGCAGCGACCTCGGCGCGGCGTGAAAGGTCGAGCTTCATGAGGATGTTGCTCACGTAGTTCTTCACCGTCTTCTCAGCGAGATGGACCTGTTCGCCGATCTGGCGATTGGTCATCCCCTCAGCGACCAGGCCGACGATGCGCCGCTCCTGCGGTGTCAACTGCTCGACGCCGGCCTCGTTGCTTCCGCCGAGGACGTCGCCGCGAATCCGCGCAAGCACCTGCCCGGTCACCGAAGGATCGAGCAGCGATTCGCCCTTGGCGACTCGATGGATGGCCTCGAGCAGATCGTTGCCGTGGATCTGCTTCAGGACGTAGCCGGACGCTCCGGCCATGATCGCGCTGAAGAGCGCTTCGTCGTCTGCGAACGAGGTGAGGATGAGCACTCGAGTCTGCTCGCGATGCGCGCGGATATCCCGGCATGCCTCGACGCCGGAGCGCCCCGGCATCCGCACATCCATGACCACCACGTCCGGCGTGGTTTCGGCCGCAGCGCTCACCGCCTCGTCGGCAGAGCCCGCCTCCCCGATGACGTCGATGGTCAGATCGGACTCCAGCAGGGAGCGGAGCCCGCGGCGCACCAGCTCGTGATCGTCGCAGAGCAACACGCGAACGCGGGTGGCCGGCATCGCTCCAGTGTAGGCGGGCCGTTGGTCACATGGATCCAAGCCCAGGTGCTCTGTTCACCGCCGGCGGATCATCGGATGCTCGCTGGTGACATGTTGATCCAGGATTTCGTGCAGATCGACCGCGACTATGACGAGGTGGCCGCGCGTGTGCGCGCCGATCCCCGTGGGCTGATCGCGGACAGTGCCGGCGCCGCGTACCGGCAGGGCGAGCATCTGTCGCTCCGTCTCGCACCGCTCGCGGGCATGCGGCGTCTCGGCAAGACGATCGACGTCGACCTCGCGGAACCGTACGAGCGCGAGGACCGCCTCGTGGTTCCGATGCACTGGTGGGCACCGGGTGCGACCCGGTTCTTCCCGCACCTCGACGGTGACCTCGAATTCGCGCCACTGGGGTCGAAGACCTGTCAGATCACGCTGATGGGAAGCTACGACCCGCCGCTGGGATTCGTCGGCCGGCACGCGGACACGCTGCTGCTCCATCGGGTCGCCATCGCGAGCATCCGCTCGTTCCTCGTCAGCGTGTCGCGCAACCTCGAACGGCCCGCTCGGATTCCAGAGAGCGCTCGCTGACGAGCTCAGCGTCTCCGGTGCGGCTCGCGGGGCACGGACCACACTGCTCGAACGCCGCGCGATGCACCGGCTTCCAGCGTGAACGAGCCGCCAAGGCTCCGAGCCCGATCGGACAGGTTGGCGAGCCCGAGCCCGGCGCTGCGATCGTTGCTCAACCCGACGCCGTTGTCCTCCACGGTCAGTGTCACCTCGATGCCGGCGCGGACCCGGACCTCGACGCCGGTGGCCTGGGCGTGGCGTACGACATTGCTGAGGAGCTCCCGGAGTGCCGCAAGCAGGTGCTCCCCAAGGTCCGCACCGACGATGCTGTCGACGGGGCCGTCGAAGCGCACACGCGGCTCGAATCCCAGTGCGGGCGTCATCTCGGCGGCGAGCGCCAGCACCCGAACGCGGCAGCCCGACGGTCCCCGCTCGTTCGCCTGCAACTCGAAGATTACCCCGCGGATCTCGCGTATGGTCGCGTCGAGGTCGTCGACCGCCGCCTGGATCCTGTCGGCCACCGTGACGTCGCCGACCACTCGGGAGAGTCCCTGGAGGCCGAGCCCGGTCGCGAAGAGTCGCTGGATCACCGTGTCGTGCAGGTCGCGGGCGATCCGTTCGCGGTCGTGGAGCAGCGCGAGCTCCTGGACTCGCTCGTGGAGGCGTGCGTTGTCGATGGCGACGCCGGCAGCGCTGGCAAGCGCGACGGCGAGTGTCTCGTCGTTGGTCGTGAACGGGCCGCCGCCCGCTTTTTCCGTCAGGTAGAGGTTGCCGAAGACCTCGTTGCGAATCCGGATCGGCACACCGAGGAAGGTGCGCATGGCCGGGTGGCCGGCGGGAAACCCCACCGAGTCGGGGTGGGCACCCAGGTCATCGAGGCGCAGCGGGTGTGGCTCGTGGATGACGAGGCCGAGGATTCCGAGTCCGCGTGGCAGGTGCCCGATGTCGCGCACCACGGCGTCGTCGATGCCCTCGGTGATGAATTCCGCCAGCAGGATCTCCCCCTCAGCCGATTCGGCCCCGAGGACTCCGAGCGCGCCGTAGTGCGCGCCCGTTTGATCGCAGGCGACCTGGACGATTCGTTGGAGCACCGCGGGCAGCTCCAGATCTGACGAGATCGCGAAGATCGCGTCGAGAATCCGCTGCACCTCGCTCATACCGCCAAGCGTAGCCTGCCCGAGCGACCGGTGTGGTTCCTGGCGTGATCGTGATATTCTGAATGTACTGAATATAGGCGGATTCATGAACCAGGCGCAGATGACCTTCATCGACGACATGGGCCAGCTCATGGCCGGGTGGGGGATCCCGCGGACCACCGGCCGCATCTATGCGTACCTGCTGCTTCAGCGCGAGCCCGCCACCCTCGACGACATCGCAGCCGATCTGAGCATCGCCAAGAGTGGCGCCAGCGTGGCGTCGCGGCAGCTCGCGCAGCTCGGATTGGCACGCGTCGTGGGCCAGCCGGGCAGCAGGCGTGTGCTGTACGAGGCGCTGTACAACATCGAATCGATCATCGCCGCGCGCACCGCGCAGATGAATGACCTGATCGTGCGGTTGCGCCAGGGTGCGCGCGTCGCACCCGGTGGCCAGGGACGTCAGCGGCTGCAGAACATGGCCGACTGGTGCGAGGCGTGGGTCCAGCAGTTCCCGATCGTGATGCGGCGTCTGGAGAAGCGGAGGCACCGATGACGAGTGCGATCGCGACTCACGCGCTCACCAAGGACTACGGTTCGGGGCACGGACTGTTCGAACTGAATCTGGAGATCGCCGAGGGCGAGGTCTTCGGTTTCCTCGGGCCCAACGGTGCTGGCAAGACCACCACCATCCGGCTGCTCATGGGCCTCATCCACGCGTCTGCCGGAACCGCCACCGTCTTCGGACTCGACTGCGATCGCGATTCGGTTGCGGTGAAACGCGAAGTCGGCTATCTCCCGGGCGACCTCCCCCAGTTCGGCGGGATGCGCGGGAGCGAGGTGGTGGCATATCTCGGCGGCATGCGCGGCGGCGTCGACGGGGCGCGAGTCAAGGATCTCGCGGAGCGGTTCGAGCTCGACCTGGGGCGCCGATTCCGAGAATATTCGCGCGGCAACAAGCAGAAGCTCGGCCTCGTGCTTGCATTCATGCATCGCCCGCGCCTGCTCATCCTTGATGAGCCGACCGGCGGTCTCGATCCGCTCAACCAGCAGACGTTCCACCGTCTTGTCGGCGAGGTGAGCGCGTCCGGCGCCACGGTCTTCCTCTCATCGCACGTCCTGTCCGAGGTCGAGGAGACGTGCTCGAGAGTCGGGATCATCCGCGACGGCCGTCTCGTGTCCGACATGACCATGGACAAAGTTCACGAGCTGCGTTTTCACGAGGTGATCATCGAATTCAACGGCGCGGTACCGGAAGCGGCCGTGCGCGGTGCAGCAGGAGTCGCCGACGTCAAGGTGGACGGTTCCAAGCTCACCTGCACCGTGCACGGCGGATTTGACGCACTCCTCGCGGCCATCAGTGGCCACTCGGTGGTCGACCTGGTCAGCAGGGAGCCGAGCCTCGAGTCGATCTTCCTGAGCTTCTACAGCACGTGATGTCCCCCCGGCTGCTGCTGCGCCTGCATCGCATCGGTTTGATCGCGATGGCGTACTTCGGCATCTTCTATGTGCTGGTCAACAGCGCCGCGTTCCCGATCTTTGCCGGCAAGACGCACGCCGCGCAGGAGGCGTTCGGACATTCGATCATCGTGCTCGGCGCGCAGTTCACCTGGCTGTTGCCGGCGCCGGTGCGACCGGACACCGCCGCGGGGTATCTGCAGTGGCGCGGCTATGGTTTCTTCGCGATCGTCTTTGCCGCCTGGGGCCTGATGAGCGCGTGCGGCGCGGTGCGCCGTGATGAGGATCGCGGCCTTGTCGAGGTGTGGCTTGCGGCGGGGAGCTCGCGCCTCCGCCTGCTGGTCACCAGGACCGCATTCTTCGCGGCGCTGAGCGCGGAGATCGTGACGCTGGCCGGAGCCGCCGGGTGGTTGGGGTGCGTGATCGCGGGAAGCCCCGCCGACGTTGCCGGTCTCGTGGGGGAAAACGCGGCGCTCTGGGGGCTCACCCTCGCGTGCTTCGGGATCGGGCTGCTGATTTCGCAACTGGCGGCCGACTTCCGAGCGGCCGCCTCGGCCGGAAGCGCGTTGCTCCTGCTGATGTTCCTGCTCGACGGCATCGGGCGGTCGAGCATCCACCCAGCGCCGTTCACCGACATCTCGGTGTTCCATCTGTTCAACCAAGCCAACGCAATCGCTCCGGGCGGAAGCTTCGACCTCAGCGCGACGCTGCTCCTGTTCGCACTTGCCGCGGCCGCGACGGCCCTGGCCTCGATCGCATTCGTCCGGCGTGACCTCGGTACCGGGCTCATCCGGACGCGCCGTCGCGGTGCCCCAGAGACGCACGACGTATCGTCGAACCCCCTGCTGCGCATCCCGGTCGTGCGCGGGATCTGGATCCGGAGGGTCGGGGCCCTCGCCTGGACCGGGGGCATGGCCGTGGCCGCTGCGGCCGTGGTGCTCCTGGTGAATGTCACGGCGACGTTCTTCGCATCGACACCGTCGCTGGCTCCATACCTGCGCGGCCTCCCGGGCGGTGTGCATACAGTGCTGCTCGCCTTGATCTGGCTGAGCTTTGCGCAGGCGCTCGTCGCCATCTTCGCGATCGGGTCGGTGTCGCGCTGGGCGTCAGAGGACTCGTCCGGCGTCCTCGAGATGCAGCTCGCCGAGCCACGCTCGAGGTGGGCGGTGCTGCGAGAGCGCGCCGGCGAGCTCACCGTGACTCTCGCTGTCATGGCGTTCGCCTCCATGGCGGTGATCCTCGCGCTTGCCCCCGCGGAGTCGATCCCCGTTGACGTCGGAAAGCTGCTCAACGCCACCGCGCTGCTAATCCCCTTCGCGCTCACCTTCGCGGCGTTGGGAGCGCTGCTGGCCGGCTGGCGGCCGCGGGTGGCCGTCGTCGTGCTCTCGACCATCGCCGCGATCTCATATTTCGTTTTCGAGCTCGGACCGCTGTTCAAATGGCCGGCGTGGGCCGAGAACCTGTCAGTGTTTCAGCTGTATGGGACGCCCCTGATCACGCCGGTTTTCGTCGGCGGGCTGATCGCCATGCTCGCCATCGTGGTCGTGGGGTTCGGATCCGCCGGCCTGGTGCTGGCGCGGCGGGACGTCGCCGCATAGGAGGTAGCTGGTGGCCAACGACCCGAAGGTGAAGGACGCGATCCGCTGGATGTGGTCGCTCGGAGACTACGGCGCAATCGCCGCGCACCTCGAGCCCCATGCGATCGAGCTGGCCCAGCGGAGCCGCCTCCAGGCCGGCTCGGAAGTCCTCGATGTCGCGGCCGGCAACGGCAACTTCGCGATCGCGGCGGCTCGACTCGGAGCGACCGTCGTGGCCACCGACCTGACCCCAGCGATGGTCGAGCTCGGTCGCGCCAGAAGCGCCCCGCTTGGCCTCGCCATCGAGTGGCGGGAGGCGGACGCCGAGCAACTCCCTTTTGCTGATGACCGCTTCGATGTCGTGGCGTCGGTGTTCGGTGCGATGTTCGCTCCCGACCCGGAGCGCGTGGCGGCCGAGCTCTTCCGCGTCGCCAAACGAGGCGGCCTCGTGGCCATGGCCAACTACGGGCCGAAGGGATTTCTCGGACGCTTCACGGCGATGCTGGCCGAGCGTGGACCGGCGCCACCTCCAGGCATGCATTCCCCATTCGAATGGGGGGTCACCGACGAGGTGCACCGGCGCTTCAAGGGCCTCACCTCGTCGATCGAGATCTATCCGCAGGCGCTGACCTTCGAGTTCGAGTCGCTCGACGCCGGCTGTGACTTCTGGGAGCACACCAACCCGCCGATGATGGCGATCCTCAGCATGCTCGACGAACAGCAGACGGCGGCACTCCGTCAGGACCTGAGAAAGCTGATGACCGAGCTCAACCAGGTCTCGGGTGGCGGACTGACGCTCGAGTCAGACTACCTCCAGGTGCTCGCCCGCAAGGCGTAGCTTGCCGAGCTGGGCTGACTGCTCCCGGTTCGCGATGATCGCGAACTCGAACGCATCCGCGAGCGCGCTCCACGACGCCTCGATGATGTTGGTGCTGCACCCCACCGTGCTCCAGCGCCGATGGTGGTCTCCGCTCTCGACGAGCACCCGGACCCCGGCGGCGGTGCCGTCACGCCCGTCGAGCACGCGCACCTTGTAGTCGAACAGCTGGGTGGCGCCGATCTCGGGATAGCTCGGGGTCAGCGCCTTGCGCAGCGCGGCGTCGAGGGCGTTGACAGGTCCGTTGCCCTCGGCCGCGGTGTGCACGACTTCGTCGCCGACCTGCACCTTGATGGTTGCCTCGCACACCAGTTGACGCCCCTCCCGCTGCTCCACCAGCGCGATGTAGTCGATGAGCGTGAAGGGCGCTGGATTGCCGCGCGCACGGTGGACGAGCAGTTCGAAGGACGCCTCGGCGCCTTCGAACGAGTGGCCGCTGAACTCGAGCTCCTTGACCTGATCGGCGACCTTTCGCGCCAGAGCCCGGTCCTGAGTGAGGTCGACGCCGAACGCCGCGGCCTTCTCGAGAACCGTGCCGCGCCCCGACTGCTGCGTGATCACCGAGTGGCGCTCGTTGCCGACCCGGGCGGGGTCGATGTGCTGATACGCGTACGAGGCCTTGCTCATGGCGTCGATGTGCTGACCGCCCTTATGGGTGAATGCGGCCTGTCCGATGTACGGCGCAGAAAGGGGAGGGGCGATGTTGGCGATCTCCGCGACGTCACGCGCGACCTCGGTGAGGCGCGCCAGCTGCGCGTCCTCGATGACCTGGACGCCCATCTTCAGCTGCAGATTGGGGATCAGCGTGCAGAGGTTCGCGTTGCCGGTGCGCTCGCCGTAGCCGTTGATGCATCCCTGCACCTGAACGGCGCCCGCCCGCACCGCGGCGAGCGTGGCCGCGACAGCACATCCGGAGTCGTCATGGCAGTGGATCCCCGCGATGCCGCCGAATCGAGACGTGACCTCGCGCACCACGGATTCCACGCGATCGGGCAGCGTCCCCCCGTTGGTGTCGCAGAGCGTGATCCGCTCCGCGCCCGCGCTGACGGCAGCTTCGAGGCAGCGCAGCGCGTAGTCCGGATCGCTGGTGTAGCCATCGAAGAAGTGCTCCGCGTCGTAGACGACGCGGCGGCCGTGGTCGACGAACCAGCGCACCGATTCGGCGATCATCGCCGCGTTCTCGTCGGTGGTGGTCCGAAGCACGTCGACAACCTGCCGGTCCCACGCCTTGCCGACCAGCGTGATGATCGGCGCCATGGAGTCGAGGAGCGTGCGCAGCTGGAGATCGTCCTGCGCTTTCAGTCCAGGCCGGCGGGTTGCACCGAACGCCGCGAGCGTGGCGTTGCGGAGCGGACGTCCCTGCATCGCCGCGAAGAATTCCGTGTCCGTGGGATTCGCGCCGGGCCAGCCCCCTTCGATGACGGTGACGCCGAGCGTGTCGAGATGCTCGGCGATGCGGAGCTTGTCGGATACCGAGAAGTTGATGCCGACTCCCTGCGCGCCGTCACGCAGGGTGGTGTCGTAGATCTCGACCCTCATCGCGCGGCTCCGGTGCGCGCGCCGAGATGTCGCAGCGCCTCGCGAGCCACCGCATCGGCGACGGCGTCGGTTCCCGACCCGCCACCCAAATCCTCGGTAAGAATGTCCTCGGCGATGCACACGTCGACTGCGGATTCGATCGCCGCCGCAAGGTCGTCGCGGTGGAGCGAATGACGCAGGAGCATCGCGACCGAGAGGATGGTGCCGTAGGGATTCGCGACGCCACGTCCCGCGAGGGTCGGCGCGCTGCCGTGAATTGGTTCGTACAACCCCTGGTCGGTCGCGTTGAGGCTGGCCGACGGGAGCAGCCCGAGCGAGCCGGCGAGAACTGCTGCCTCATCGCTCAGGATGTCGCCGAAGAGATTCTCCGCGACCACGACGTCGATCGACGCGGGCTCGCGCACCAGTCGCATCGCGAACGAGTCGACGAGCTCGTGGGTCAGCTTGACGTCCGGGTACTCGGGAGCCAGCGCGGTGACCACCTCTCTCCAGAGCTGGCTCGTGATGAGCACGTTCGCCTTGTCGATGGAGATGAGCTCGCCGCGGCGCGATTCGGCGAGCTTGAAGGCGACACGCGCGACCCGTTCGATCTCGGCCGCGCTGTACACGATGCTGTCGCGGGCGATCTCGTCCGGGCCCGAGCCCGTGCGTCCGCGCGGCTGTCCAAAGTAGGCGCCCCCCGTCAGCTCGCGCACGATCACGAGGTCGGTACCGCTGATGACCTCGGGACGCAGAGTGGTGCGATCAACGAGGTGCGGATGCACCTTGACGGGACGGACATTGGCGAACACGTCGAGCTCGCGTCGCAGTCGCAGCAGGCCCGCTTCGCAGCGCTGCTCGCCGCGCAGGTGATCCCATGCCGGGCCGCCAACCGCCCCGAGCAGCACGGCATCGGCGGCCTTGCACGCGTCGAGCGTCTCGTCGGGGAGCGGCATGCCGAACTCGTCGATCGCCCGTCCGCCGATCGGTCGCACGTCGATGCTCACCTGCGTGTCCGTGGCATCACAGACGGTCGCGAGCACGCTCAGCGCCGCGTTCACCACCTCCGGGCCGACCCCGTCGCCCGGAAGCACGACGATGTTTGCCTTCACGGTCCGGCCCGGACGCGCTGCATATCCGGCATCCACGCCGGGCGGCGCTGTTCGAATGCGGTGATCTCGGCTTCGTGCACGAGGGTCAGGCCGATGTCGTCGAGACCCTCGAGCAGGCGGCGCCGCTCGAACGGGTCGATGCTGAACGTGAAGCGCAGATCACCGCACGTCACCGTCTGCGCCTCGAGGTCGACGGCGACGGCGATCCCCGGTTGCTCCGCGGCGAGGTCGAGGAGTTCGCGAACCTCGTGCTCGGGAAGGATCACGGGAAGCACGCCGCTGCCGAGGGCGTTGGCTCTGAAGATATCCGCGAACGACTCGGCGATGATCGCGCGAATGCCGTAGTCGGAAAGCGCCCACACCGCGTGCTCGCGCGACGAACCGCAGCCGAAGTTGCGCCCGGTGACCATCACGGTCCCGGGCGCGTACGCCTCCTGGTTGAACACGAACTCCGGCCGCGGGGTCCCGGACGGCTCACGACGCCAGTCGTAGAACAGGAACTCGCCGTACCCGGTTCGCTCGATACGTTTGAGGAACTGCTTGGGGATGATCTGATCGGTGTCGACGTCCGAGCGGTCGAGCGGGATGAGCACGCCGTCCTCTCGGCGAAACGGCTTCATGCCCGGCCCGCCGGAACAGCGAGGCGGCGGACATCGACAAAGCGGCCCTCGACCGCGGCGGCCGCCGCCATCGCCGGTGAGACGAGGTGGGTGCGCCCGCCGCGTCCCTGGCGGCCCTCGAAATTGCGGTTGCTCGTGCTGGCGCAACGCTCGCCGGGTTGAAGAATGTCGGGGTTCATGCCGAGGCACATCGAGCAGCCCGGATTGCGCCACTCAGCGCCGGCGCTGGTGAAGATCCTGTCGAGTCCCTCGGACTCGGCCTGCACCTTCACCTGGGCAGATCCGGGGACCACGAGGACGCGCACGCCGTCGTGCACCCGGCGCCCGTCGAGCATCGCGGCCGCCGCGCGAAGGTCCTCGATACGGCCGTTGGTGCACGACCCGATGAAGACGGTGTCGAGCTTGATGTCCTCGATGGCCATACCGGGTTCGAGACCCATGTACGCGAGCGCGCGCACCGCCGATTCACGTTCCGCCGCGTCGTGGAACGACTCGGGATCGGGCACCCGTCCGGTCACGGGCACCGATTGCGCGGGCGTGGTCCCCCAGGTGACGGTCGGCTCCAGCGTCGCCGCGTCGATGCTCACGACGCGGTCGTAGACCGCGCCCGGATCGCTGCGCAGCTCGCTCCACGCCGCAACCGCGTCGTCCCAGTCGGCCGCGGCCGGCGCATACGGACGGCGCCGGATGTAGGCAAAGGTGGTGGCATCCGGCGCGATCATCCCGGCGCGACCCCCACCTTCGATGGTGAGGTTGCAGAGCGTCATGCGCTGCTCCATCGTGAAGCCGCGGACGACCGAGCCCGTGTACTCGACCACGTGACCGGCGGCGCCGGCGGTGCCGATGGCGTTGAGGACGCCGAGGGCCGCGTCCTTGGCTGTGACGCCGACGGGCAGCGTGCCTTCGATCCGCACCTCCATGGTCTGAGGACGGGACTGACGGAGACACTGCGTCGCCAGGACGTGCTCGACCTCTGAGGTCCCGATCCCCAGCGCGAATGCCCCGAAGGCACCATGCGTGGCCGTGTGCGAATCGCCGCAGACGACGATCGTCCCGGGGACGGTGAGGCCGAGCTCCGGTCCGATGACGTGGACGATGCCCTGCCAGCGATGCCCGGCGCCGAAGCACGAGATCCCGTGCTCGTCGCAGTTCCGGCGCAGCGCATCCATCTGTGCCGCGCTCATCTCGTCGGCGCCACTGACCCCGTCGCCGTCGGTCGGGACGTTGTGGTCCATCGTGGCAACAACCAGGCCCGGTCTGCGCACGCTTCGGCCTTCCAGGCGCAGGCCCTCGAACGCCTGCGGGGAGGTGACCTCATGAACGAGGTGAAGGTCCACGTAGAGCAGCGAGGGCTCTCCGGGCTCTTCGGCGACGGCGTGCGCCTCCCAGATCTTGTCGAACAGCGTGCGAGGGGTCATTCGACCCCCGAGGTGGCCGCGGCCGGAGATGCCGCGGTTGACGTGGCCATCGCCGCCATCCGCTCGGGAGGCACCCGCGGCCCCGCCGCGAGCCGCGTGGTCAGGCGGTTGAGGGCGTGGACGTAGGCTTTCGCTGCCGCCACCAGGATGTCGGTGTCGGCGCCGTGACCCGAGCTCAGGGTGCCGTCCTGGCGCAGGCGCACGCTCACCTCGCCCACGGCGTCCATGCCCTCGGTGATCGCTTGAATTGCGAACTCCTCGAGCTCGGCCTCCACCTGCACCAGCGAATCGATGGCGCGATAGGTCGCGTCGACCGGGCCGTCTCCCATCGAGACCGCTTCGTGACTCAAGCCGTCGTCCAGGAGCATGCGCACGGTGGCCGTCGCGCGCAGGTTGGTGCCGCAGCTCACCTGGAGGTGCTCGAGACGGAACGTCTCCTCACCACCCTGGCGCTCGTCGGCGACGATGGCTTCGAGGTCGCGGTCGGTGACGTCGCGCTTGCGATCGGCGAGCTCCTTGAACCGCACGAAGGCGCGCTGCAATTCCTCGCCGTCGAGCCGGTAGCCGAGTTGCTCGAGACGGTCGCGCAGCGCGTGACGCCCGCTGAGCTTGCCGAGCACCAGCGTGGAACCGGCTCCGACCTGACCCGGCTCCATGATCTCGAAGGTCCGGCGGTCCTTGAGCATGCCGTCCTGATGGATGCCGGAGTGATGCGCGAACGCATTGGCTCCGACCACGGCCTTGTTCGGTTGGACGAGCATGCCGGTGAGCTGGGACACGAGTCGTGAGGTTCGGTACAGCTGCGAGTGGTCGAGGTGGGTGGTCACGCCGTACACCTCCGGGTGGAGGCGAGTCGCCATAGCGACCTCCTCGAGCGCCGCATTGCCCGCACGCTCGCCGATGCCGTTGACGCAGGTCTCGATCTGTCGCGCGCCACCGAGCACGCTGACCAGCGAGTTGGCGGTTGCGAGGCCGAGATCGTTGTGGCAGTGGACCGAAAGCACGACGGTGCGAAGCCTCGGCACCTGCTCGTACATCCAGGCGATGAGCGAGCGCCACTCGTCGGGCGTCGCGTACCCGACGGTGTCGGGGAGGTTGATCGTGGTCGCCCCAGCCTCGATGCAGCTGTTGACCACCTCGGCCAGGTACTCACGCTCGGTGCGGCTCGCATCCATTGGTGAGAACTCGACATCCTCGCGGAACGTCTTCGCGAGCTCGGTCATCGCGACCGCGCGGTCGTGGACCTCGCGCTGGGTCATGCGCAGCTGCCCCTCGCGGTGGATCGGTGAGGTGCCGATGAACACGTGAATGCGCGCGCGGGCTGCAGGCTCGAGCGCCGCAGCGCACGCGCGGACGTCTGCCTCGAAGCACCGCGAGAGTCCCGCGATCACCGACCCGTCGACCTGTTCGGCGATGGCCTTGACCGCGGCGAAGTCACCCGGCGAGCTGTGTGGGAACCCGGCTTCGATGACATCGACCTTGAGTCGCGCGAGCTGATGTGCGATCTGCAGCTTGTCCTCGGCATTGAGCGCCACCCCGGGGGATTGCTCACCGTCGCGCAACGTGGTGTCGAGGATCGTCAGCGACTCGGTCATACCGTCGCCTCCGCGCGGCCGGGTTCGGCCAGCACCTTCTCCATACCGGGCGCCGTCTTGCTGTCGAGCCAGCCCATCTTCGACCGCAACTCGGCGCCGACGCGCTCGATGGGCAGGCGCTGCTCCTCGTCGCGATACTCGACGAAGTTCGGCCGTCCGGCTTCGTTCTCCTCGACCCAGCGCTTCGCGAAGCTGCCGTCCTGGATGTCGCTCAGCAATTTGCGCATGGTGGCGCGGGTCCGTTCGTCCACCACCTTGGGGCCGCTGACGTAGTCGCCGTACTCGGCGGTCTCGCTCACGGAGTAGCGCATCCACGACAGACCGCCCTGATACATGAGATCGACGATGAGCTTGAGCTCGTGCATGACCTCGAAGTACGCGAGCTCAGGCTGATATCCGGCCTCGGTGAGGGTGTCGAATCCGGCCTTGACCAGCGACGTGATGCCGCCGCACAGCACCGCCTGCTCCCCGAAGAGATCGGTCTCGGTCTCCTCTGCGAACGTTGTCTCGAGCACGCCGGCGCGGGTGCCGCCGATGCCTCTCGCGTATGCGAGGGTGCGTTCGCGGGCGAGACCGGTCGCGTTCTGGTGCACGGCGAACAGGCAGGGGACGCCCTGGCCGGCGACGAAGGTGCTGCGCACCAGGTGTCCCGGGCCCTTGGGGGCCACCATGCTGACGTCGACGCCGACGGGGGGATCGATGAGCTCGTATCGAATGTTGAATCCGTGCGCGAACATCAGCATCTTGTCGGCGTGCAGGTGCGGTGCGATCGCCTCGTCGTACAGCGCACGCTGGCCCGTGTCCGGTGTCAGCACCATGATCACATCGGCCTCCGCGCACGCCTCCGCCGGGGTCAGCACGCGCAGCCCCTCGGCCTGCGCCGCGGCACGGCTGCGGCTGGATTCGGGAAGCCCGACGCGCACGTCATGACCCGAGTCCCGAAGGTTGAGCGCGTGTGCGTGGCCCTGCGAGCCGTACCCCAGGATCGCGATGGGGCGACTTGCCAAAGCCTCTGGATCGGCGTCTGCCTCGTAGTACATCCGAGCGGTCATTGATCGCTGCCTCCTCTGCGCTTGCTCACACGGTGCCGGTGGTGTCGCCGGCAACGCCCTGCAGGCGCGACGGCTCTGTCTGCGGCTCGTCGCCGTCGGTCGCGAAGTCCATGAGTCGGAAGCGGGCCTGGTCGCCTCGAACGAGCGCCACGACGCCGCTTCGTGCCAGTTCCTTGATGCCATACGGCCGCATCAGCTCGATGAAGTTGTCGATCTTCTCCGCACTGCCCGTCACCTCGATGATCACCGAGTTGGGGGCGACGTCGACGACCCGCCCTCTGAAGATGTCCACCAGATTGAGGACTTCGGTTCGCTCGCCCGGTGGCGCGTGCATGCGGACGAGCACCAGCTCATGCGCAACGTTGCGCAATCCCGTGATGTCGTCGATGGTGATGACGTCGATGAGCTTGGCCAGCTGCTTGGTGGCCTGCTCGGCCTGCTGCCGCCCGACGTGCACGGTGATCGTCATCCGCGAGATCGTGTCGTCCTCGGTGGGCCCCACCGAGAGCGAATCGATGTTGAAGCCTCGCCGCCGGATCATCGACGCGACGCGCTGGAGGACCCCCGGTTTGTTGTCGACCAGTACTGACAACAGCCGGCTCTGGGTCATCAGCTCGCCTCGACGAAGTCGAGCATGCCCATGCCGAGCGGCACGATGGGGTAGACATTCGCGTCGGGATCGATGTTGAAGTTGAGCAGCACCGGCCCCTTGTGCGCCATCGCCTCGTCGAGCATCCGCCCGACATCTTCGAGACGATCGGTGGACATCGCCTTCATGCCAAAGGCGTCGCCCAGCTTGACGATGTCCGGCGTGAAGGTCAGGTCGACCGCCGAGCGCACGCCGTCGTAGAAGTCATCCTGGAACTGCCGGACCATGCCGAGTGACGAGTTGTTCAGGATGATCACGTTGACGTCGATGTTGTTCTCGACCATCGTCGCCATCTCCTGCATGTTCATGACGAAGCCGCCCTCGCCGGTGACGCAGAACACCGTCTTGTGGGGGTTGGCGAGCTTCGCGCCCATCGATGCGGGAAACGCGTACCCCATGGTTCCGGTCCCACCCGAATTGAGGAACATCCCGGGCTTGCGGTAGTTGAACCAGAGCGCGGCCCAGATCTGGTTCTGGCCGACGTCCGCGAGCACGATCGCCTCGTCCTCGCAGCGCGAATACATCTCCTCGAGAACCTGCTGGGGCTGGAGCAGACCGCTGTGATTCGTGAAGCGGACGGGGTGCTCCTCCTTCCACTGGTCGATCTGCGTCAACCACTGATGCTCACGCTTGGGCTCGACCAGCAGGTTGAGCTCGCGCAGCGCCACCTTGGCGTCGGCCACGACGCTCACGTGCGGGATGACGTTCTTGCCGATCTCCGCCGGGTCGATGTCGATGTGCACCAGGTGCTCGACGCGCGGGGCGAACGAGTCGAGCCGGGTGGTCACCCGGTCGTCGCAGCGCATGCCGATCATGATCAGCACGTCCGCTTCGCAGACCGCCTTGTTGGTGTAGCCGGCGCCCATGAACCCGACCATCTGCAGGGCCATGGGATCGGTCACCGGGAACGCGCCGGTGCCCAGCAGGGTCCAGCCCACCGGGATGTGCGCCTGGTGCGCCAGCTCCGCGAGCTCCTCCTCAGCGCGAGCGATGAGCACGCCGCGACCGGCGAGGATCACCGGACGCTTTGCCCCCTTGATGAGCTCAGCGATCTGGCGCAGCTTCGCCGGGTCGGGCCGCGGCGGTGCGGGGTACGACCGCCGTTTCACCGGGCCCTCCGGATAGTTGAACGCGGTCTTCGCAGCCTGGAGGTCCTTCGGGAAGTCGATCAGCACCGGGCCCGGGCGTCCGGTCCGAGCGATGTGGAACGCCTCCTTGATCGTCGGCGCGATGTCCTCGGCGCGCGTGATCAGGTACGAGTGCTTCACCACCGACATGGTCGATCCGATGACGTCGGACTCCTGGAAGCTGTCGGTCCCGATGGCTGTCGAGGGCACCTGGCCGGTGATCGCAACGACCGGGACCGAGTCCATATACGCGGTGGCAAGCCCGGTGACTAGGTTCAGCGCACCGGGGCCGCTGGTCGCAAAGACGACCCCGACCGATCCACGTTTGCTGCGCGCGTACCCGTCAGCGGCATGAGCGCCGCCCTGCTCGTGGCGCACGAGGACGTGGTGAAGCTCGGGATAGTCGGGAAGGTATCGGTAGAGCCAGAGATTGGCGCCCCCTGGGTATCCGAAGATCGTGTCGACACCCTCGCGGATGAGCGATTCGAGGGCGACCTGCGCGCCGGTGAGCATGCGAGGCGGCTCCGCCATGCCGTCGGGGCTTGCTGCTGTCGTCGCGGCCGCGCTCGAGCGTTGATCCGTTCGGGCGGTGATCACTGGTAGTAGCGGTTGAGCGATCGGCGCACGAACTCTTCGCTCTCGTCATGGCGTGGGGTGCCGGGAGCGAAACGGTCCGCGCGTGCGGCGTCGAAGCGTTCGGCCTGGTTGGCATCGTCGTGGGTGCTTGCGTCCCAACGAGTCGGTGTTCCCATGCCGTCGTAGGGGGCGGGTGCCTGTCGGGGGCCGGCCATGACTGTTCCTCCTGTCGCGTTGTGCCGGGTACGAAAAAAGGCCCCCTCCTGGGAGGGGGCCTTTTGCTTGATTCCGGCTTGGGTCTTGTGCCTACCTGCGCACGCGACTGGCCTGAAGCATGAAAGCCCCGCTCCCAATCAGGAGCAGGCCTACCAGCAGGACCAGCGCGAAGCCGTAGGACATCTCGGCGCGAACAATACGGCCTGGACGCAGCTCCAGTCAATACACGGACCTGTGACGGTAGTTCCGTATGCTTCCGCGCATGCCTGAAAAACCGTCGACGCGACCGAGCTCGGTGATGCTGCACGGTCCCGATCGCGCGCCCGCGCGAGCGATGCTCCGAGCGATCGGCTTCAGTCGCGAGGACCTGGAACGGCCCATCATCGGCGTCGGCCACTCCTGGATCGAGACCATGCCCTGCAACTGGAACCATCGCGCGCTCGCCGAGCGGGTGAAGGTTGGCGTCCGTGCCGCGGGCGGCACGCCGATGGAATTCAACACGATCGCAGTCAGCGATGGCGTCACCATGGGAACGCAGGGGATGAAGGCGTCGCTCGTGTCACGCGATTTGATCGCCGACTCGATCGAGCTTGTGACCCGCGGGCACAGCTTCGATGGGCTGGTGCTCATTGTCGGTTGCGACAAGACGATCCCGGGGGCCGCGATGGCGTTGAGCCGGCTCGACATTCCGGGTCTCGTGCTCTACGGCGGCACCATCCAGCCGGGGCACCTGCACGGTCGCGACCTCACGGTCCAGGATGTCTTCGAGGCTGTCGGCGCATACAACGCCGGTCGCATCGACGCCGACGAGCTTCGCGCGGTGGAGGAGCACGCTTGCCCGGGGGCGGGCGCGTGTGCAGGTCAGTACACGGCGAACACGATGAGCACGGCGCTCGAGTTTCTCGGGCTGTCGCCCCCGGGCGCCAACGCGGTCCCGGCGACTCATCCTGACAAACCAGCCGTCGCCGAGGCAGCGGGCCGGCTCGCGGTGCGGCTTGTCGAGGCGGGCATCAATCCGCGGTCGATCGCCACCCGCGACGCCTTCGAGAACGCTATTGCCTCGTTCTCCGCCACCGGCGGTTCCACCAACGCGGTGCTCCACCTGCTGGCGATCGCCGTCGAGGCAGGCATCCCCCTGGAGATGGACGACTTCGACGCCATCTGCGCGCGGACGCCGATCCTCGCCGACCTCCGCCCAGGAGGGCGCTTTGTGGCGACCGATCTCTTCGCGGCGGGAGGGCTCGGGGTGGTCATGCAGCGACTCCTCGAGCTCGGCCTGCTCCACGGCGACGCGGTCACGGTCGATGGGAGGACCCTCGCGGAGGTCGCCGCGGCAGCAACCGAGACGCCGGGACAGCAGGTGATTCGCGCCGCGGACGCCCCACTCAACAAGCACGGAGGGATCGCCGTCCTGCGTGGGAATCTCGCCCCCGAGGGTTGTGTCGTCAAGCTCGCGGGCCACGATCGCACCTCGCATCGTGGACCGGCGCGCGTCTTCGATTCGGAGGAGGAGGCGTTCGCCGCTGTTCGTGCGGGAGGCGTCCACGCCGGCGACGTCGTCGTGATCCGCTACGAGGGGCCGGTGGGCGGTCCCGGCATGCGCGAGATGCTCGGGGTCACCGGCGCAATCGTCGGCGCGGGCCTCAGCGACTCGGTGGCCCTGATCACCGACGGCCGGTTCTCAGGGGCGACGCACGGCTTCATGGTCGCGCACATCGCTCCCGAGGCGGCCCTTGGTGGTGCCATCGCAGCCGTTCGCGATGGGGACGCGGTGCATATCGACGTGGTCGCACGTCGCGTCGACGTCGAGCTCGATGCCGCGGAGATCGCAGCGCGGCTCGAGGCGTGGAAGCCCCCGGCGCCACGCTATGCGACCGGGGTCTTCGCCAAATATGCGGCGACGGTGTCGTCCGCAAGCCTCGGAGCGGTTACGGGGCGCTGACCCCGATCTTCCCGACCGCGCCGCGCAGTCCGCGGCAGCCGACGCACCCGGTGCAGTCGATGCAGTCGGAACACGCGACGCAGGCGATGCAGCGTGTGCAGCGGAGGCAGGCGACCGTCAGCACGCAGCGCCGGATGGCTGCGCTGAAGAAGGTCAACACGCTGCCGGCGACCGCCGTGCTGGCCACCGTCACGGCGCTCCGGACCACGGCTGCGCTGAACGCGGTTGCGGCACTCCCTGCCACCGCCGCGGAACCGCGGGTGAGGGCAGAACCGGCAATCGCGGATGAGTAGGAGGTCGCTGCGGAGCCGGCGACCGCGGACGAGCGGCGGGTCGCGACGCTGCCCGCGACCGCCGCGCTCGCGACGGTGAGGACGCTGCCGGCCACCGCGACACTGCCACGAGTGAGACCGGCGTCGTGCACCGCATCTTCTCCCTGCGACTCCGCGGACAGTTCGCGGCGCAGCGCCAGAACCCGCGCGACCATCACCGCTCCGAGCAGACCGAGAGCCGCTGAGACAACAATCCGCTTGCTGCGTCCGCCTGTCATCCGGATCAGTCTAGCCCGCTCGCTACAGCAGCTCCGATCCGACCCCCGCCTCGATCGGCTTGGCGCCGTCGACCTCGGTCGCCACGTCAACGCCGAGCGGCTCGTCAGCGGCCGGAATACCCTGCGCCTTGGTCCGCAGCGGGATCTCCTTGATGAGCAGCGTCAGGAAGAAGGCGATCACCAGGATCGGCACCGCGGTGAGGAAGACGACGTGGAGTGACTCGGAGACAGCATTGATGAGCCCCGTGTGAATCGCGGGCGGCAGATGCGCGAGTTGCGCCGGGTTGCCCTCCAGCGACGCGGGGTTGATACCCGAGTGCAGCGCGCTCGCGGGCAGGTTGCGCTTGAGATTGGATGCCAGCTGGTTGCTGAAGATCGCGCCGAAGATGGCCACGCCGAAGGACGCTCCCATCGAACGGAGGAACGTCGCCGAGCTGGTGCCGACACCGAGGTCTCGCTGCTCCACAGCGTTCTGGACCGCGATGACCAAAACCTGCATGACGCAGCCAAGCCCGAGGCCGAGCACCACCATGTAGAGGGAGAGGATCCAGCGCGGCGTCTGCGGGTCGATGGTCGACAGCAGGAAGACGCCGATGGCCGCCAGCGCGGTGCCGACGACCGGGAAGATCTTGTAGCGCCCTCGCCGGCTGATGAGCTGACCACTCGTGATCGATGCGATGAGCAACCCGGCCATGAGCGGGAGGATGTTCAGGCCCGAGCTCGTCGCGCTCGCACCGTCGACGAGTTGCAGGAAGACGGGAAGGAACGTGATCGCTCCGAACATCGCGAACCCGATCACGAAGCCGACGCCACTCGCGACGTTGAACACCTGGATGCGGAAGAGCCGAAAGGGGAGGATCGGTTCGGTGGCTCGTTGTTCGACAACCACGAATGCCGCCAGCATCAACACGCCGAGGATCGCGAGGCCGATGATCGGCAGCGAGTTCCACGCGTACTGGGTGCCACCCCAGGTGGTCATCAGGATGAGCGAGGACGCTCCTGCGGCGAGGAAGAATGCCCCGAGCCAGTCGATGCTGTGCGAGATGCGCCGCGTCGGCGTCTTGAGGACCGTGGCGGTCACGATCAGCGCAACCGCCGCGATCGGGACGTTGATGTAGAAGATCCAGCGCCACGAGACGTCGTCGGTGAGGAATCCGCCGATGAGCGGCCCGGCGACGCTCGACAGCGCGAAGACGCCTCCCATCCACCCCTGGTACTTGCCGCGCTCGCGGGGCGGAACGACGTCACCGATGATCGCCTGCGCGCCGACCATCAGCCCGCCGGCGCCGATTCCCTGGATGGCGCGGAAGCCGATGAGCTCGAGCATGTTCTGCGAGAGGCCGGCGAGCATAGAGCCGACGATGAAGATGACGATCGCCGCCTGGAACAGGAACTTGCGACCGTAGAGGTCGCCGAGCTTGCCGTAGAGAGGGGTCGAGACGGTGGAAGCGAGCAGGTACGAGGTGACGACCCAGGAGAGCTGGTTCAGACCGCCGAGATCGCCGACGATGGTCGGCAGCGAGGTAGCGACAATCGTCTGATCAAGGGCGGCGAGGAGCATGCCCAGCATCAGGGCGCCGAGCACCGCGTAGATCTGGCGTTGCGTCATGCCGTGGCCCTCCGGAGGGGCTCGCCGGCGTCATCACCGACCGTCGCGGCGATGCGCTCGGTCAGGTCGACGTATGTCTGCAACTCGTTGTCGTCCAGCGCGGTGAACACCTCGGCCGAGGCGCGCCGCATGCCCGCCTTGAAGCGAGCGGCGAGCTCCTTGGCACGCTCGGTCGGCACCACGTGCTGAACTCTGCGGTCGTGCTCATCGCGGACGCGCGTCACCAGCCCGCGGCGTTCGAGTCGATCGATCAGCTGGGTGGCGCCGCTGAGCCCGATGCCCTGCGCCTCGGCGACCTCGCGCATGCTCATGCCATCGCCGAGCAGGAGGCGGCGAACCACCTCCATCTGGTGCAGCGTCGTCCCGCCCACCTCGGCGAACTCGGACTGCAGGGTGGGCGAGGCCACCTCCAGGAACCGGCGACGCAACTCCCCCTGGGCCGTCATGAGGCGTTCGAGGAGGAGGGACCGGTCCTTCATGGGAGAGATAATACATCACATGAAGTATTTGTGCAGCCGCCAGCGCCCGCGCATCCGGGCTGCGATGGGATCAGGTATAAGTCCGCCGTGATCCAGCATCCCTCCGCGAGCTTTGCCTTCACGGCTCGGTGTCGAATCGTGAACCGTCCCGGAATGCTCGGTCAGCTCACCTCCGCCATCGGGAGCGTCGGGGGCGACATCCGCGCACTCGACATCGTTCGCGTCGAGGGCAACGGGATCGTCAGAGACGTCACCGTGCTCGCCGCCGACGCGGACCATGCTCAGAAGCTGATTCAGCGGATGTCGGCGGTACCTGGCGTTGAGGTGCTCGAATATTCGGACCGAACCTTCCTTGCGCACCTGGGCGGCAAGATCGAAGTGACCCCACGCCACCCGATCCGCACCCGCGACGATCTGTCGATGGTCTACACGCCGGGGGTCGCCAGGATCTGCAAGGCCATCGTTGAAGATCCGCGGCGCGTTCGCAATCTGACGATCAAGCGCAATGCCGTTGCCATCGTCACCGATGGCAGCGCGGTGCTCGGCCTGGGCAACATCGGTCCCGACGCGGCGATCCCGGTCATGGAGGGCAAATCCATGCTCTTCAAGGAGTTCGGGAGCGTCGATGCCTTTCCGCTGTGCCTCGGCACCCAGGATGTCGACGCGATCGTCGCGACCGTGGTCAACATCGCGCCCATCTTCGGCGGCATCAACCTCGAAGACATTGCAGCGCCGCGATGTTTTGAGATCGAGCGCCGGCTCACCGAGGTACTCGACATCCCGGTGTTCCATGACGATCAGCACGGCACCGCCATCGTGGTCACCGCGGCACTGATCAACGCGCTGAAGATCGTCGGCAAACGCCTCGAGGACGTACGGGTTGTCTGCCTTGGCGTCGGAGCGGCGGGGACGGCGGTGACCAGGCTCCTGATCGCAGCCGGGGTCGGTCACGTCGTCGGCGTCGACCGCGCCGGAATCCTCAACGAGGACGTGCCGGATCTCAGCCCTGCGCAGAAGAGCTACGCCGCGGTCACCAACCGGACCGGGCTCAGCGGCGGCCTGCGTGAAGCGCTCGCCGGGGCCGACGTCTTCATCGGCACGAGCGTCGGCGGAGCGTTCGACGCTGATCTCGTGCGCGTGATGGCCCCGAACCCCATCGTCTTTGCACTTGCCAACCCGGAGCCCGAGGTTCAGCCCGAGGCGATCGAGGGGCTGGCTGCCGTGATCGCCACCGGGCGAAGCGACTACCCGAATCAGATCAACAACGTCCTCTGCTTTCCGGGCTTCTTCCGCGGCCTGCTCGACAGCGGCGCGGCGCAGATCACCGACGGGATGAAGCTCGCAGCTGCGCGAGCGATCGCAGGTGTCGTCGGGGACGGTCTCAATCCCGAGTACATCATTCCGTCGGTCTTCAACCGGGACGTGGCGCCGGCGGTCGCCGCCGCCGTGATCGAGGAGGCGAGGATCAGCGGGCTTGCCCGCGAGTACTCGGATCTCATCGACCCGCTGCACGTCGCGGGCATGACCCGCGACCTCGGGCCCTGAAGCCGGCAGGACAGTTCTGCACATGTCGAAGGCCGGCCGGTAGGTTGGCCGGGGCGGAGGTATCCCGGGTTTTCCACAGCCAGCTGTGGAAAGGCCATGTCCGGTATGGATCCGGCTGCTGCCGCTGATGCCAGACTCGCCGCAGTGGACATCAACCAGCAGATCGACCGTGTCCGTGCCGATGGCGAAGCGCTTGCGGAGGCCGCCGCGGCAGGACCGCTCGGCGCCCCGGTGCCCGGCTGTCCAGGCTGGGACGTCGATGCGCTCCTTCGTCACGTCGGTGACGTGCATCGCTGGGCGACCATGATCGTCCGAGACCGGCTGCCGGAGCGCCCGCAGCGCGACTTCGAGGGTCCGGCGGGACGCGAGGAACTGCTGGCCTGGTATCGGGCCGGCTGCGCTGCGCTGATCGACACACTCCACGCCGGGTCCCAGGAGGATGCGTTCTGGTTCTGGGGACCGGCGCCGAACGCGCTCGCGTTCTGGGCTCGACGTCAGGCCAACGAGACAGCCATCCACCGCTGCGACGCCGAGTCCGCACGCGGCCCGATCACGCCACTGACCGTGGTCGACGCGCTCGATGCACTCGACGAGTGGTTCGGTCTCGCGGTCCGGCGGGTACGCGCGCCCGAAGGCGGCGGCCGCATCCTGCGACTGGTTGCCACCGACGCCGACACCACCTGGAACCTGATCGTCGGTGATCGCCTGGAGGTCACCAGCGATCGCGGGAGGGGACACTGCGAGCTCCGCGGCACGGCATCGGACCTGTACCTCTGGTCGATGAACCGGCGCGGCACCGACGGCATCGCCGTGTCAGGTGACGCCAGCCTCCTGCAGGTTTGGGCCGACAATGTCAGATTCTGAGAGGTCGGACGTCGGGGCGCCGCCGAGTCCCGGCGAGCTGCGCATACGCGCCGCCACGATCGGCGAGCCACAACGCATCGACGGGGCCATCGAGTTGCTTCCGTATGACGATGCGTGGCCGCGGCTGTACGCGGTGGAGGCCACGCGTGTCGCCGCTGTCCTCGGCAACAAGGTGCTGCTGCTCGAGCACGTCGGCTCCACGTCCGTGCCGGGGCTGCCCGCCAAACCCATCATCGACATGCTGCTCGTGGTCGCGGACTCGTCGGCCGAGGACGACTACGTTGCCCCGATGGAGCGCGCCGGGTATGTCCTGCGCATCCGCGAGCCGGATTGGTACGAACACCGGCTCCTCAAGGGCCCGAACGCGAACATCAACCTGCACGTGTTCTCGGCCGGGTGCGTCGAGATCGAGAGGATGCTGCGATTTCGCAATCACCTCCGGACCGATGAGTCCGACCGCCGGCTCTACGCGCAGACCAAACGCGAGCTGGCGGCGCGACGATGGAATTACGTTCAGGAATATGCGGATGCCAAGACTGAGGTGGTGGAGGCGATCATCGCGCGTGCGGTCCCGGCGTGATCCTCAGGGGGTGACGCGCACCTCGCACAGGGAGTACCGGGTCCCGTCGATCACGGTCTCGTCCACAGCGGTGAAGCCGTACCGCTCGTAGTACCGGCGTATGCCGGGATTGTCCGCGAGACAGTCGAGCCGTACCAACGAGCGCCCGCGCCGGCTCGCCTCGCGGAGGCACCATGCAACGGCGTGACTCCCTGCACCGGCAGCCATGCGACGTACCGCGAATCGGTGGAGGTAGAGCGCCTCGTCACCCGCGAACGGCCAATATATTGGGTCTCGTTCGAGCAGCGAGAAGGTTGCCACCGCACCGTCTCCGCGCCACACGAGGTACAGGGCGCCTGCGGCGATGTCGCTGCGGAGCCGGGACATTCCGACGCTGTCGACTCCGGTGAAGGAACCGGGTGTCCAGCTCGGGAAGCCTGTTGACACGCCCCAGGCGGCCACCTCTTCGATGATCGACGCGCTGACGTCCGCCTCCCGGGAGGCGGCAACTCGGAGCTCGGTGTCTGCCTCCGGATCTCGTATCACGCGTCGAGCGTAGTCGCGCCGACGCTGCGTGCGCCTACCCGTCCTCAGCGGAGCGCTCGGCGACGGCCTGGATCTCCTCGAGCCCATACAGGAAGTGCGCGCGGCGAACCTGGTCGAGCGCCGCGTCGTCGACGCTGTTCGTCGGCGCGGGTGCTTTCGCATCGCCCTGAGTCGCCGGCCGCGCCAACAGGCGGGCATCCACGTCTTCGATGCCACCTCCCACCGGGATGTAGCCGAGGTCCGTGGTCTCCGCGGTCTGCATCATCCACCGCGCAACCGCGGCACTGATGGGGGACAGGACTTCCTGGTCGAGCCATCGCAGGTCCGACGCCGTCGGAGCGCTGAGCTCGCGGTTGAACGGCGGAGGGACGACGTTCACGTCATGTCCGTTGACCGTGATATGGATCTCGGTGGGACGGTCCTCGTCGGAGCTGATCGAGACCCGGAGGGTCACGCTCGTCGCCGACAACGTCTTCCACTGCTTCTCCCACACCCGGCTGTGCGACACGGGATTGAACCTGCGACGCACCGGCTCGGCGACGAGCATCTCGCCGTTCAAGGCACAGAAGACGTTGAGCGTCGCGATGACCTCGTCCGCCGCGGCCGAGGAGATCCACTGCAACACCGGCACGGTGCGGCTGTCGATGTCGGGATGCGACGCGGCGCCGAATTCCCATTCGAGTGCCTGCATCGCGTGGGCATGCAGCGCGCAGTAGATCTTGCGGTCGACGACGCTCCGATCCGCGGGACACCACGCTGTCTTGCAACGCCGCCCGCGGCGGTCGACATAGCTGCACGGCATGCCCGCAAGCGATGAGCAGCGGAGCGCTGAGCACGGCTGATTGCCTGCCACGGTCTCCGGGCGGCGCGTGGCGTCGTCCCGGGACGCGGCGGGGCGCTGCTCCGCCGTCCCTGCGCGCCACCTCAGCATTTCGTGACCTGCATGTGATCGAGCGGCTGCTCGGTGTCGAACCATGCTAGGTGGGGCTTGACCGCGTGTGTGGCGAGCCTGTTACGAACGGAATGGCTGAATGCCGGCGTCGCGAGCGCGAAGGCTCGCGACGCCGGCAGTTCAGGTGCGCGCTACCACTCCACCCAGTCGCCCGGAGCGGCCTGCCATACGGACGTATCAGGCGCTCCGGCGAACACGGGGCCGAAATGGTCGAAGCCGAGCGAGAGGTCGTAGTACTCGTTCATGCGGTCGACGTCCATCCAGAGGTCGACGCCGATGAGCTCCGGTGCGGGTGCTTCGCCGGGATTCGGGACGCGCCGCCAGATGCTGTGACTCACCATGCCGTAGCTGCGCGCTGTATTGATCGTCGACGCCGCGTACGCGGTGAACGCTCCCGCCGCCTGCTCGACGGACGTGACGGTGACCTGCAGCAACCCAACCGCACCGATGGACCGTCCTTTGGGAATCGCCAGGTGAAAGGCGCCGAATCCCTCTAGACCCGACCACACGATTCCGTCTCGGGTCGAGAACAGCTGGCCGGCCGCAGCCTGCACCTGCGGATTGGCAAAGAACATGTTCAGCCCGGACGCGCTGTTCCAGAGATCGATGAACAGCAGCTGACCACTGAGGTCGGTGCCGCTCGGCGCGTACACGTTGTGACTCAGGTCTCCGAGCGAACGAGCGCCTGCGGCACTCTGGGGCGCGCCTGCGGTCGAGTTGTGGAGGCTGCGCACGTCCTCCAGGTCGGATGGGACAGTTGTTCCACGAACCGTGAGCAGGTATGTTGCTGCACCTGCGTCGGCCGGGTATGTCGTGTCGGTCATCTCCGTTCTCCTCGTGTTTGTGGACCTACTCACACGACGAACGGGCGACACCTATATCGACAGTGAGCAACCCGCGCAACAACAAGGATGCGAGCGATCTGGGTTTCCTCGATCGAATCGAGGCCTCGCCACGCGGTGGCCGGGCGCCTACTCGATCTTGGTGATGTACGCGCCGACGAGCGTCGCCTTCTGCTGGTCGACCCCGCCCTCGCGGCGGTCCGTGTGCGCGTCCTGGAAGTGGGCAAAAGCTGCCGTCGAGGAGATGGGATTGACCTCGTCGTCGCCGTGATCGTGGAAGGAAACGTGGACGAACGAGCCGTCTTCGAGCCGCAGGACGATGTAGCTCACGTTGCGGGGCTTGGTGGCCTCGAGCTCGGCGAAGACGCCTTCGACGCGTCGTTGATTCTCATCGGCCGCCTCAGCGGACTTTGTCGCGTACCGGGTGACCAATCGCTTGTGCATCTGAGCTCCTCGTGTGGGTCTCGCTAGACTACGCGCATGGACTGGAAGATCGAACTCGTCGCCATCCCCGTCACCGACGTCGACCGCGCCAAATCGTTCTACGTCGACCAGGTCGGTTTCAACGCCGACCACGACTACCAGGTCAACGAGGCGCTCCGCTTCGTTCAGCTCACGCCCCCCGGCTCGGCGTGCTCCGTCGTGATGGGGACCGGGATCACCGACATGCCGCCCGGCTCGCAGCGCGGCGTGCAGGTGGTGGTCGCGGACGTCGCCGCGGCTCGAGAGCGGCTCGTGAGCAAGGGCGTCGCCGCGAGCGAGATTGACGTGCAGCCGTGGGGTTCGTTCGTGACGTTCAGCGATCCCGACGGCAACACCTGGGCGTTGCAGCAACTGCCTCCGCGTTAGCTGAGCCGCCGGCGGCAGTGGGGCGTCGTGGTGTCGGCCCTACGGCGAAGGCCCATCATGCTGACGTGCTGACCCGGAATCCGTCGCTCGTCACCGCGCTGCCGCGACGGCTGGAACCGTCATGAGAGCCGTGGTCCACGACCGGTACGGTCCCGCTGACGTCCTGCATCTCGAGGACGTCGAGTCACCGGTTCCGGCCGCCCATGAGGTCCTGATCCGAATCCACGCGACCACGATGAGCCGCACGGACTGCGCGCTTCGCGCCGGCGAGCCGTACTTCTCGCGATTCCTCACCGGAGTGCGCCGGCCAAAACGGAGGATTCTCGGCAGCGATCTTGCCGGCGAGGTCGTGGCGCTCGGCGCGGCAGTCACCGAGTTCAGCGTCGGCGATCGCGTGTTCGGCATCAAGCCCTGGAAATTCGGTGCGCATGCGGAGTTCATCTGCGTGGAAGAGGACGCCGCGCTGAGTCACATGCCCGCCAACGTCACCTTCGACGAGGCTGCGGCGGTGTGCGACGGGGCGATCCTGGCGCTGAACTGCCTGAGACCTGGGAAGGTTCGACGCGGGCAATCGGTCCTGGTCAACGGTGCGTCAGGGTCAATGGGCACCGCTGGAGTGCAGCTCGCAAATGCGTTGGGCGCCAACGTCACCGGCGTCTGCAGCGCCACGAACTTCGAGCTCGTGCGCTCGCTGGGCGCCGGCGATGTCATCGACTACACGAGGCAGGACTTCACCAAGGACGGCCGGACATATGACGTCATCTTCGACGCCGTGGGAAAGCTTGCGTTCTCGCGTTGCAGGAATTCCCTGAAGCCGGGCGGCGTCTTCCTGCCCACAGATGGGATGCGCAATCTGCTGCTGACCGCATGGACCGCACGTATCGGTGATCGGAAGGTCGTCTTCGACATACCGCCGAAGTTCACCAAGAAGGATGTCATCTTCCTCAGGGAGTTGATGGAGGCCGGCAAGTACCGCGCAGTCATCGACCGGCGCTACCCCCTCGAGCGGGTGGTCGAGGCAGCCAAGTACGTGGAACTGCATCAGAAGACGGGCAATGTGGTCCTGACGGTGACGGCCGACAGCCCGAACTGACGGTGGACGCTACCTGGAGCTGAGCCTCAAGGCCTCCGAATCAGCCGGACAGCGTAGTGCGCGCGGCGGTGGCGGCCTCCTCGGCAGCGCTGGCAGCGTTCTCTGCGGCTGACGCTTCGTCGGCGGCAACCCGAGCCTCCTCCGCCAGCCGATCCGCCTGGCGTCGCTTCGTATCCGCCGCTGTTCGCGCACGTTGCGCGACCGACTCCAGGTTGGCCGCGTCGCGTTCGGCTTCGCGTCGCGCAAGCACCTCAAGACCGGTGGAATTGCCTCCAGAGGACGGTCCACGAGGCGCGGACGGGGAGCGCCGGCGCATCGGCTTGAGGATCGCCGCGAGCTCCGGGACGTCGTCTTCCGGTTCACCGACTCCTCCAAATCCGGCTGCATCGAGGTCGCGATCCAGCGTTCCGGCCCAGAGTTCCCGCCGTTCGGCAGCGCCGGCGGTGGCTGCCGCTTGCAGCGTTGCCCGCATGCGGCGGCCCGTCTGCTCGCTTGCTGCGTGCCCAGCACGCCCAAGCACACCGGTCGCAGCCGCGGCGGCGGCCTCGACCGCGTCGCGAAGCCGGCCCGACGCAGCGAGCAGATCCTCGCGGCTTCCGGTGCCCGCGGCGACGTTCTGGTGAGCGTCTCGCACATCAGCGCCGGCGGCCAAAAGCTCGGTGATGAGCTCGGGGTGGCCCAGTGCGAGCTGATCGATCCCCCAGACCCCGACGGGAGGTTTGCGAAGCTTTGCGGCTGCTGTGGCTGCCTCGGGATCTGTTGATCGAAGTTCGCGCACCAGCGTGGTGCGCCGGGCAACGAAATCCTCGAGCGGTCCGCGGTATAACTCGGCCTTGTCCACGGTTCTGCAGTGTGACGATTGCCAGCCCGGGTGGCCTCGCCACCAACCATCGGCTGGCAAATCGGCGAGGGCTATCGGCTCTTGCGAGAAGACTTCTCGCTGCCTTTTGCCCTGACAGCGTTCACTCGGTTCTGGATAAGCCCTTGGATCGCCGTGAGTGGCAACGGCTCGTCCAGCGGGAACCGCAGGGTTGCCTTGGCGGACATGTGCTGTTCGAGTCCGACGGCGCGCGCCTCCTCCGGGCTGAACGCATACAGACCGATGTGGTGCTTATGCGCCTGGAAGTACGTGAGACGACCCTCGAGGTGGTAGTACGGCATGCCGTAGCTGAGCCGTTCGTCGGCCTCCGGCGCCGCGGCGCGAATGGTGTCGCGGAGGTCTTTTAGCATCGGCTGCACTTCCTTGGACGCGCCCGCGATGTACTCGTCGACGCTACTCGGCGCGCTCATATGGAGGCGTAGGCGAGCGGTGTAAGTGTGCTGTGGACGCAGGCATAAACCGATCCACCCAGGTTGGCATTCGGCTTCACGCGCACGAACGTGATGTTAACCAGGATGCGCGAGGCAAATCGTGCGGGGCCCGGCATGCCCACATGCACAGTGGTCAAGGTGGCGGCTCCACCACAGGAATTCCGTCAGCCATATGGATGCGCCAGCCCTGCTCGTGCACCGCGCGATGGTGCAACCGGCATAGGGCAACCAGGTTCTCGAGCTCGGTGCGA